>ENA-OZAJ01000048-OZAJ01000048.1-human-gut-metagenome-genome-assembly--contig:-NODE-48-length-70740-cov-22.287543_pt1 | contig 70740 bp, 78 predicted proteins | sample MGYA00243301_ERZ653499 | MGnify/ENA primary metagenome ERZ653499 (study PRJEB26926, sample SAMN06165039) | human gut metagenome | biome: ENVO:00009003; feature: ENVO:2100002; material: ENVO:00002003... | reverse complement strand
GAGCCTTATCGTCGGCAGCGTCAGATGTGTATAAGAGACAGCACTAAATATGGATACTATAATCTGCAATCCTACCAACTCCGAAAGCCTGACCATTTGGCTTGCCGCCGCAAATACCCTGAAAGCTAAGCATGGTGCAGGTGTGCGTGGTTCCGTAGATATCCATGACCGGGAATACTATGAGGACAACGCCGCCCAGTGCGTCCTTTACGGCACGCCGGAGCATCCGCAAGCGGTTTTCGCAATCACGAAAAGCCTTGAACTTGTCACGCTCATTAAAAATCCGGGTAATAAATCGCTGGACATTAGCATCATCATTCAGCACGCCGTCGGCATGGGTGCACATTGGCTTTTCTGCGTCGAAACCGAAAAACTTCATAACCTGTACACCTCCAATGGCTTCATGCGGGTGGCCTCCCTCAAGTGGAATGATGAACAGGCTCCCGAAGGCTGGGACTCCGAAAAATACGGCAAACCCTATGTCAGTTTTTATGCGCTCAAGGATGCCCTGACCTCCGACGACCGGGAAACCTACGCATGCGGCCGCTTCATGTTTTTGAATTATGACATGGCCCTTGACCATACCACGCATCTTATCAATAAATAATCAACCTTCAAACACTCAATTAGTTATGAATACTAACATGTTGGAATATCTGGAACGCACCGAACAGGGTAAAGGTGATGCAGTCACCTGCCTGAACTGTGAATGGGAAGGCCTTGTACCCGTAACTGCTGAAACCTGCCCGTGTTGTGGCATGGAAGGGGCTCTTGTATTCACCCTTGAAGATGATAATCTACATATTCAGGAAGGAACGGTGTATGTGCCCGTGGAGAGATAACTATCACAATACCAACCAATTACGTCTTTGTCATACAAAGGTGAAAATTTTTAAATAAAATAGTTGACAATAATCTAAAATCTGATATATTAAGCGCACCACCTCAAAGGTGCCACATAACAACCAAACAATAGAAAGAATACGACAATGAAATACACTACTCATAACGAAACGATTGCATACATGGCGAAAAGTGATGCCGCTATTAAAACAGTTCGGGAAGAAGTCTGGAACCAGTTCAACGGTGAACCGGGGGAAGGCCTCGGTAAAGATGACTGGCGGGAACTGGGTGCATCAATCCGTACCTTTTTGGATGATTTGAATGTTACACGAGTGAAACTTTTTAATTATTATTACGCCGCCAATATCTCCATTGACTTCATTCAACGCTTGATTGATAAGCTTCCCAGTTTTGCGGGTAAGGTCTACAACGCCCGGTTGGACAATGCCATAAAGGCTTGCTTCTCCGACTCTTTGGATGATGCCCGGAAAAAAGAGACTCTCCGTACAATTAAAGGCTATGTGGATTTCAGCAATTACGATTTGCATTGCCTCCGACTCCACGGAAGCCTAGGATTGGAGGAACATATTTCTTTCCTGTTGGATTTCAAGGTGTTAGTGAGTCCGGAAACTGGGCGCATTGTTAGCGTAGATGACATGCAACCCGTGATTGACAAGCTAAACGCAACTGTGGAATATCTGGAATCTAAGGCGAAAAGTGCTCTTACATCTCTCCACAACATGCAGAAAGAAAGCATCTTGCGAAAGATTGTGCAATCTACAATTAAAGTAAAGCGTGAACTGGTGAAGCAGGATGCCCTTATTGAGTCCATTTCAGCACCTCAAACCTATCACTACAAGCGCACGGATTACAACGCCGCCCTTCCTAAGTACAACCGCTAATTCATAACATATTAACTCTAAACAATTATTTAAGTATGACAAACATTTCCGCAACCAAGCTTGTCAAGAGCATTAAGGACAACACTCTTTCCCTCATTCAATTCCGTGGTGATTTGGACAACCTCCAACCTGTGAAATATCTGGACAACCCAGGCCCGGAGGATATTCAGAAAGCCTTCCTGTTCAATGGGTTAAATTATGCCGATTATAATTGGAATTATGACGCAGAAGGGGCGCAAATGCGCCGGAGAAACGGCGTAACACTAGCGACATCCCACTTCATGCCAACATATGGCATCCACGTTTCCCACGGAAAAACGTTAGCCGCTTCTCCACATGCCAATCTGTTCAACTTCTTGAGCGTGAACGGGTATGACCAAATAGACAATCACCTGAAGTTGGTGGAGAATGCTTGCGCTGGAGCCATGAGTACTTTTCTTCCCCTGCTCCCCCCTGACGGAGGGGCCGCATGTTGCAATGCGGCACGGTCTATCCTGCATGATGTCAAGCGCACGCAGTCCTATCTAATCAATCGCCGGATTGCCTTGACAGTTTCCCGGTACCTACTAACTGCATTGCGCCTTAACGTCAAGAGTCTGGCCGGATGCGTCTTTACTCCATACCTTGCTGACCACTTATTTAATTGTGCGTCCGGCGAAATTGAGGCTCTCCAGGAACTGTATGATAGGCATTGCATTGATGTTCTTGTGGATATGGAGAGATTAGCCGTGCAAGTCTGGGTAGGGTGCGAAGACTATTCAACGGATGCGGAAGCTATTGAGCTGATTTCTATTCCAGAATGTACCCTCAATGTATGCCGTGGTTCCGTCAGCTTCCGACTGGACGAAGACGCTCAAAATGAGCTGATGTGTGCCTTGAGGGAGCAGGAGAACCATATTAAAAGCGAGCTTGAAAAGGTGGAAGCGGCTTTGAATAGTGCTAAAAGTGAGCGGTACCTACGCAGTCTCTTGACGGAGTGGTTAGATGCTCACAACCACTATCAGGCGGTGCATCAACGGCTTCACGTCCTCATGTCTTCCCATTCTTCCTATCTTGTCAACTCGGAGACTAACCCAGTGCACCCGGTGCTTGATACTTCTTCCCTTAGATAGAACTAACAAACCAAAAGCAAAAACAATAATCAATCTAAATTAACATCAACCAAAATACTAGAAACCTCATAGAACGCTATAAATCATGAAAGCCTTTTTCGTAAATACTGAATGCAAGAGCCGTGAAGAACTTTCTCGCCCTGAATGGATTAGATTGACCACCTATGTAAATAAAATTCAGCCTAACACCCTGCTCCTACATAAGGATGAAGAGTCTGTACGCATTGAGAAGCCGGAACTTTGGAATGGTGAAGGCTCGGTATTCATCAAACCGTATCGGAGACCTTATGCCGTTGAACTGCAACGCATTTCCCTTACTTCGTACATTACCCGTATTCACAAGATGAAGTGGAATGGGCAGGTGCTGACGATTTTGGAAGTGGCTTCCCTGTCACTCAAGGATGCCGTGCAGTGGGCACGTACCTTCATGGAGGTGATAACCCAGAACTGGCAGGATGTGGCATTCAGAATTGCAAATGAGATTCAAGCCGTTGACTTCATGGTAGACCAAAGCCTGACCTACATGAAATTCAGGGTACTGAACGCCGACGAACCACAGGCTCAGAAGCTGAACTCTATTAAGGCTCGCCGCATAGCCGAAAAGATGTTCCTCCCCTGCATGGTGAAGTTTAGCACGGTGGTTGAGAAGAAGGGTGATTCAGATGTGACTGAAATTAAGGTAGTTTTCCGTTAATTCTAGAACCCTCATAGAACGCTATGAACACGTTTAAGGAAGCCGTGCTTAATACCCGTGCCCAGTATTTGAAGCACATGGGCCTTGCGGATAGGTACCACACCGCATGGGACTTGCTCGAAAAATCTACGATTGCAACCACTGTTGTGGGATTCCTTCTCTCCACCGCCATGCTTGTTGCGGGTGTGGTTGGAAAGTTTGACCTGGGTTTCTATGTATGGTGCGCTCTCATCTTGGTTTGGTTCCTTCCCTCCTTCCTGATTGAGATTGCAACCAACATATGCAGGAAGCGCATGCGTAAACATATCAGCCAGGCCGCAGTACTGGCCCGCTGGATGAAGGACTTCGGAATTAACCCACCTATTCTCTAACTAGAACCCTCATATAACCCTACTAATCAATAAGATAATGAAATCAATCGCACTCGCCCAGCAGATTTGGCTTCTCGCTGACTACGTGAAGAAGAACCCGACGGTTTACGAAGGACTTCCGAAAGGTCTTCTGTTTATGGTAGATGAGCCGACCCAGATAGTTATTCCCCGGAAGCCAGTGACTCCAAATGTCATTGAACTGGAAGGCTTCGGGCTTGGTCCGGCATGGTGGCAGAAAAAGCAGGTAACTCTGACAGCCACCTACCACAACGACCATGACCGGAGATGTGTTCAGATTATGCGGCTAAACACCCCCGTAATTAAGCGCGGACAAGAACACTACTATGCGACACTCTTCTACACGCCGTATCAAATGGGCTTCAATGCAGTACGCTACTCTACGAACCTCTTCTCCGCACTATTCAAGGCTCGCCCGGCCCTGACCCGTGAGGTTAAATACAGGCCCGCGGACATTGAACCCTACGGGGAAACGTTGGTAGATTTTAACGTGGACGCTTTAGCTATCAGCCTCGACCCGGCACACCCGCTGGATATAGAAAGTCTCATCCTTGGTGGTTCTCTTCAGGACAACACCCGCGCCTAACTAGAACCCTCATATAACGCTACTAATAAGTTCTATGCAAATTCTGTTATATCTTGGTATCATTTTTTCCTTCATCCTATCTCTGCGCGTCTTCATCATCCTGTGGGATGCCTACCGCCAGTACAAGGAAGAATGGAAACGCTTTGACGACGAAAGAAATCATAAAACCAATCAGAAACAATGACCATTAACATACTTCTCGACCAGTTAAGACATCCAGTAATCGGAGACCACGTTCTCTTTGATGGGATAACCCCCGGAGTGGTTCTTGCACAGGACCGGAACTACCTGATTAAGCTGTTGAAGGCCTCGAACACGAAACCGATTCTGGCTAATCCTCTAGACCTTACGCTGATGTTTTATTATCCCGACCGCGAACTGCAAGTGGGGGATGTAGTTCGATACATTGGACATTGTTCGCTGGATTCGTGCCCAAGTAGGGACTACGTTGTAATTTCATCCTTTATCGCAGACACTCTCCAGTACCGCTGTAAAAATATTGAATCGCGGAAGGAGCAGATATTCTGCAAGGATGTTTTAGCTCTGCTCTCCCGGGTTGAGAACCAGCTGGAGATTGAGGCCCCTTCGGGTGCATCTATCCCCCGGTTTTCCATCTGTAATGCAGTTTCCAGTGTCCCTAAAATGTTCGATGATTTTCATTGACATCCACGGAACCCACGGTATCATTTAAACCCATTAGCCAACCTACACAAATGAACGAATCTATTAAAGAAATCAAGCTCGACGCAGTTGAAGAAGCAGTGGCCGCCCTGTTGAAGGAACCGGAATCCATTAAGCTTAAAGAGGAAATGGAACTGGCCTGGGAATCCATTCCCACCTTTGGTCTGGCACCCGACGCATCCGCGGAAGCCGTGGCTGAAAAGGCTACGGAGATTGGGGAACATGCGGCTTCTATTTTCCCCGGTATAGAACTTCCCACAACTCATGGTGTCAAGTTCATGCTGGAGAAGGCTATTGAACTGGTGTCCAACCTCCGGGATTCTATCATGTTCACGCAGGAGATTGAGAATGCAGGACAGGCATGCGCTATGTACACTGATACGAACACAATGGTTCGTGCCATTATCATGGTCATGGCAGTGCATATGCTCATTTCCTACACCACCCTGAACAAGCCTGACCTCGTGGGTGAGGGTGAAGGAAAGATTAACGCGTTCAGATATTTCACCGTACTGTCCAACGTCGTAAGCATGAGGCTGTTGAAGCTTTCCAAATATTCCTACATCAGTAAAGAAGTTCTGCAACAGCAAGTAGAAGATGCCAAGTCCAAAATCATCCTCGCCTAATACTCCGATATGCCCTATTTGCGGAAGCCCCTATCAGGTCACTGATGGTTCCAATCCACAAATAGTATGCGCTACCTGCGGGTATGTCCTCCTGTTTTTCTATGAACTGGAAAGGATGCGCTCTTCCCTTAAACCTCTGCCCGACAACATACGTTGTCTGGTAAAGAACAATCGGAAAAGAATTAAGAAACAGCTTAAACTCAAACGGAGAAGACAACGAAAATATATGAAGCATTTAACCCATAGGATTCTCACACTGGTTCTGGCCCTCGTGGCGGGTCTGATTGCCGTGGTATGCCTCTCATCCTGCGGCTCCCCCGAACGCCCCACAAAAGTGGATGATGTTTATACTCAATGCCTTATCTTTGTCGGTGGCACCTGCATCAAGGGGTTCGATAAACTCAAGGTCTCCGATTTGGATATGATAACCGACACCCATGGAACCCATATATCCGTGATAGAGCGGGATGAGCAGGGCCGGGCGGTTAAATATCACCACTGGCAGGGACATAATGTGTCTGTTATGACCACCTGGTAATCATGAAAGACGAAGCATCAATCCGGGAATACCTCCGAAAGCATATCCCACTGTGGTATAAGGCGGCCAGTAAGAAAGGAATCCCCATGAATATGGACCACTATATCGGACTGGCGTTCTATAACACAGGCATCCGGGGTATTAAATCCATTGTGCGGGAGGAAGTCCAGCTGGCCGTGGAACGGATGGCTATACCACGCCCCGGTACTATTTTAAGAAATCCTCAAAACTTGAATTAACATGAAACCTCAAGACTACAGTACACCAGAACTCGAAAAGCGGATTGAATTCCTGAACCAGAAGTATTATGGGGAAGGTTTATCTGTTGTTCCCGATTGTGAATACGATGCACTTATTGCTGAACTCCGAAGCCGTAACCCTGAGTCCCCGCTTCTCTGTTCCCTCGGTGACGACGCACAGCGGGGAGCGAAGACTGTAGTCCATACCCACCGCATCCTCTCCCTCGACAAGATTCATGAGGGGGAGGATGGTAGCGGGGTGGCCCAGCTTAACAGCTGGATAAATGGACGCAAGGTGTACATTGAGCCTAAATACGATGGGCTAACTCTCGTTCTCTATTATGAGAATGGTTTGCTCATCCGCGGTGTCACCCGTGGCAACGGAACCCGTGGAGAAATTGTTCCCATGTCCCGGCTTAAATCCTTCCTTCCCGATACGGCCTTTGCGTTAGACTCCCCCTTCTCTGGTACCATTCGCGGTGAAGTGGTGGTAGCTGTGGAGAATGAAGCGAAAGCTCTGGCTATGGGCTACTCTAATCTCCGGGCCTGTGCTGTGGGACAGCTCAGGAACAATCGCCTCAATGCGGAAGACCTCCTTATCCGTTTCATGCCCTTCGACATGGAAGCCCCCGTATCTCGCGCTTATGCGGGTGTCTATATGGAACGCCAGTTCGGAGTAGTTCCCCCTCAACGCATATGGAATCCCCTGACTGATGGGGAAATTACCCAGGATTTTCTGGAGGCTCTTCAAAAGGGACTTCAGTATGATACGGAATATCCTACGGACGGCCTTGTCCTTAAACTGATTTCGTTGCAGGATATTGAAGAGGCCGGAGAACCTACGGCACACCACCCGAAGGATGCTATTGCGTTCAAGTTCCACCCGCGAGGGGTAGATACCACCATCCGAAAGATTGTCTGGCAGGTAGGAAGAACCGGAGTATTGACCCCAGTGGCAGAGTTTGACCTAGTTATCATTGGAGGTACCGAAGTCCGGCGTGCCACGCTTTCCAACTACTCCAACGCCCAGCTCTATCATGTCGGGGACGTGGTTGAAGTGGTGAAAGCAGGAGAAATCATTCCCTTTATCCGAAAGGTGGTTCAGCCTGCAAATACTGGTACGAAGTCCCCTGCATCCTGCCCGGAATGTCAGCACTCCCTTATCGTGCAGAAGGGTTTGGAAGCGGACAACCTTGCATGCCCTAACCCCAACTGCTGGGGACGCATGGCGGCTAGTCTCGTTTACGCCTGTGGGAAGAACGCTCTGGACATTGACGGCATGGGGCCTGCGGTAGCCCGCAACCTCGTTGCCCGGTTCCGTGAATACGTTGACGACAGCCTTGACCTGTGTGCAGAGATACCTTCGGATGCCCAGTACCCGTGGCTCCCTCTGATGCTTGGAGATTATGATGACATGATTACACAGATACCAGGGACTAAAAGGTTGAAGGAATGTCTTGACAAGCGGAGAAAGGACGCTAAACTGGAGCAATGGATTGCGGCAATGGGTATTCCCTACATAGGCAAAACCAGAGCCGTAAACCTGTCCTGGAGATATTCTTCCCTGTCAGCTTTCTTTACCCTCTTCCCTGACGATTTGAAGAAGGGGAACATTGAAGGTTTCGGAAGCGCAATGACGGAGGAAATCCTGAACTGGATTGAACAGCACCCTGCATGGAATGATATGTACTACGCAGTTCTGCGTGAAGATATTGTTGATGTTAAGGGCAACCTTCCAGAGAACCAGACCCTGAAAGGCATTAACTTCGTTATCACGGGAACGCTGAACCAGCCCCGCTCTGTGTATGCCATGCTGGTAAAACGGATGGGTGGCAGTGTTAAGGAGAATATATCCAGAAAGACCAGCTATCTAGTTGTCGGAGACTCCCCCGGAGAACACAAGCAAAAGGTTGCGGCACTCCATAAAGTCCCGGTGATTAGTGAGAAAGAATTCCTAAACATGCTCAAACAAAATGAAAAAGATTCCTGACGAATACATCCGCAAACCCTTCACATGTACTCTGATAAGGAGGGAAAAACACGTAGCCCTTTATTCACAAACCCACCCCGAAGGGAAGACCCGGAGGTATGAAGTGGTCGTTGTCCGAACCAGAACAAAAGACAATGACTTCACTGGTACTAAAGCTGGGGATGAATACTTGCCAAGCCCTGAAGAATGGGGAACTTACGGTTGGACTTACACCAGCATTGAAGATGCTGAGGAAAGAGTTAAAGAACTCTTATCCAGAACAGCATTGAGAAGAATGGAAAATGAATTAAAGAACTCTTAAACACAGACAACAATGGACATCGAATGGATTGACCAGCAGGTAAGACTCCCCCTTAGTAAGGAAACTGTTTCTGAGGCCATATCTATGGCAGAAGAAGCCGGACGCACCTGCTACAAAAGCGAACCTAAAGGAGACCCGGTAGCTTTCCTGTCTAAAATTCTCCATAGGGGACATGAAAGCGTACTGGAACACATCAATATCTCTGCCGTTCTAACTACGGACAGGAGTGTAACTCACCAGCTGGTACGTCACCGCCACTGCGCCTTCTCTATGGAGTCTCAGAGGTACGTGAACTACAACAAGAAGGGAATTATTCAACTGGTTAAGCCTCAGTTCTTTGGAGACCGTTCCTTGTCTTTTTCACCTATCCTGTTGTTCAAGGGTAGGTGTCAGACAATGGTGGACTCTTATGAGAACCTTATTAAAGAAGGACTGCCGCCCGAAGAAGCCCGCGGTCTTCTCCCTAACTGCACAGCCACAACCATTGCCATGACTGCTAACCTCCGGGAGTGGAGGCATATCTTCCGTATGCGTCTTGATGGTGCGGCTCAGCCTCAGATACGGAGTCTCTTCACTACATTGAAGATAGCCATGAGCTACAAATACGGCTTAAGCTGGGCATTCAAGGATATCCCCCACTGCCCAAATCGCATCCATAACTCAGCTATATATCTGGACTAATGCCTCGCCTATACTACGGCCCCGGCCGCTATCAGCTGTTCAATAATACCCCGGATTCCTATCGGCGAATTAAAGAGACATACCACGCATGGGGTGTGCGCCTGGGGAGAGACCAGCTTGAAGCCCGCAGGCGTATTATAACAGACTTATACCCTAAACATGACAAGTGGGTAGATACGGACCTATCCAGTGCCAAACCCTTAACCAGCAGTCAATTAAACTATGGCGCAATTCTCGCCAGTGATAGACCGAAGGCATCCAAAGGTCCTCGCTACGGTGAGGACTCAGAGTGTGCTATAATGTGGAAGGCAGACAGCAACGCCTTTTCGGTCGGTTATTATCTTAACGGTGTTCAGCACCATATTTCCATGGTAGTGACACTGGTGGGAGATGCTGTTAAAGCTAAAGAAATCGTAGGAAAAACAAATGGAATGGTGCGGTATCTGCTACGAAGATACGCTAGAAAATATACTCTAGTCGCAGTCCCTGCGGATTTCATTCTAAACATCCAACACTTTGTTCAAAAATATCAACAACGTTTAATCTATAAAGCTCTTATAAATCAATGCAAGAACACGAAGTAATCAATGCGGTAGTGGCAAGCCGGGTAAAGACCCAGGCTTTTGCAGATATTCCTGAAGAGGATTCCATTACCCATGATGCAGTTAATCATCCCCCCCATTATACATCACACCCCAGCGGAATTGAAGCTATCCAGATTACAGGCAAGCTTCCCTTTGCCCTTGGCAACGCCGTAAAATATTTGATGCGTTCACGGTACAAGAAGAACCGCATTGAAGACCTCAAGAAGGCTAAGTGGTACCTCGAATACCATGCCAAAAACTGGGCGAAAGTATTTGAGACCTATGAGCTTCACCTAATCTTGAAACAGTTTCAGCGCACAGTGATGGCTAAAAGCTATAAAGAATGTGAAGAGGACAGGATTCTTGTACGACTCTTCAACATCTGGACGCATGACAGGCTAGCGGATGTTAATCCAGCTTCCGAATTGCAAGCCTGCATTGGAGCGATTACACAACTTGTCGCCCACCTTGAATCTAAATAAGCACATGGCCCCCATAGGAATTAACCTACGGGGGCCGATGCTAAGAACCCAAACACAACTTATAGTCCAAACAGAATGTCTATCGTTGCAAGGGTTTTATACCATGTTACCATTCAAGCTGTCAATCTTTATTTGACGATATAGTTTTTATCCTTATGATTTTTTTTGAGCTGTTCTAAATGAGCTTCTGCTGATTCCCAGCCGCGCTTGAGGCTCTGGACTACACGTTCGTATTCTCGAATAGCTGACATGTTGGCATCATCTGCACAGAAGAATACTTCCAGATTCAAAGTGCCGCATTCCTGAGTCCTGAAATGGTGGTTGGTGTATGTCACTTCAACAGTTTTGCGTTCAATATCGTAGGAGATATGGTCCACTTCAACACCAAGGACGACAGGGACCCCGCCCTGTGAAGATTTGATATATGCGGTGCTTCCCTTATGCAGGGTTATGTTTTTAAGTTCTTCAGGTTCAAAGGTGGTTTTCATTTTGGATTCGTTGTGGTTAATGTCTGTGCATGAGTAAGGTTCTAACTCAAAGGGTTCGTAGAAATCGTAGCCTGTCTCATCAATGTATCTGACTCTGATAGGCAATGTTCCGGTTCCATCATCTTCCTTGATAATACCTATAGCAGATTTGTGTTCGCCACAAGTAACCCGGACCATTGTTCCTACTTTGCATTCTTCTCTCTTCATTGTGTTAGTTTCTTTCTAGTTCGTTGCTCTTTCATAGCAACGCCAGTATGACTGTTGTTTTATTATTGTCAAGAATTTTTCTTCCAACAGTCAGAGTCTATATCAAAGTGGGCCTTCACCGTCAGGTCACAACCACACAAGGTGCAGTATAAGGGAGGCCGCCCGCCAGAGAGGTCCACAAGATTTTGTGTTTTCTCTTTTAAGAATTTTCTTCCAGCCCCTTCGGCACCGCAGGTAGCACACCCTTCCTTATCCAAACCTGGGGGAGGTACGTCCGTAGCACGAGGGCAGTTCCTGCAAATATCGTAGCGTCGTCGAGCCTCTTCACTGCTTACAAACCTGTGCCCCTGTCTATACCACAATACCATCGTGGCAAAGAAGGACAGGACTTTGCGTGCAGACATGGGTTCATATTCCCGCCACTCGATACCCTTATCTCCGCACGTCTGACAATACTCCGGGGGGAGATAGGAGCATAGTTCAGATTCGAAAGCTTCATTTCGGAAAGGTTCCCCGTTGTTGATGAAGAGGCGGGTAACATTTTTCCTGAGCTGTTCCAGTGTAGGGCCTTCAACCTTAACACCTTTCAGTCGAACGCTCATAGATTCCGGGACAATAAATTTCCAGCCGCCGGGAGGGGTGGCTCTGACATGATTGGGTACTATACGAAAAGAGGGCATGGGAGGATTGTACCCCCCATGCCCTCTGTAAGTCAAGGATTTAATGTAGCCTACTGTCGAAGAGAACCATCAATTTCCTTCTGGCTCAAGGCTCTGTCATTGACATCCACGGAACCGCTTCCAGCCTGCTGGAGGATGAGGTCAATCTGTTTCTGAATCAGTTCATGACCACGTTCCGTCGTGCTTGCCTTCTTATCTTCCAGTTGGAGACGAGCAATGGCTTCCTTGGCAGACTCCTTGCTAATCAGTTCAGGGAGGATGCCACTCATGGCCGCCTTGAACCTGTTGGCACTCATGCCGGAACGTTCAATAGCGGAGGCAAGGACAGCATCCCTCATATTCTCTGGCAAGGTTCGGCTCAGTCCATAGACGAAGCGCACCCCGTTCACCACGTTGGTATAGCTCTTAATGATAGCCTCGGATTCCTCGGCAACCACGGCATCCACGTCAGCCCCGGACTCCATTCGCTTATAGTAGTTCGGCTTGAGAATCGTCATACGCTTGGCTCGGTTGAGCGAAGCTTGGGAATTCTTCAACCCTTGAGCGAAGGTTTCCGTCAGGTCCTTCGGCCTACACATCCCCGTACCAATCGTCTGCGCGGCGAATGCTCCCCAGCTAAGGTCGGGGGTATCTCCACCCAGAGAACGGATAGACTTGACACCCCAACTATAGAACGGAACTATGCTATTCGCTGTAGTTGCCAGACGTTCAGCCCATTCCCAGGTATGGCCGCCACCCATGGACGGTTCGAAGCCCGCCGTGAGGGTTAGAGCATTGACGACCGCAGGTATGAAGTCCACGTTCTCATTGCCCGTAGTCGCATACTGATAATGGAATCCTTCAGCATCTAACACTTCAAACAGGGTAGCGAGCCCCATGGACGGAGATAACACAGTGCCTTCCAACAGGTTGTGAAGTTCACCCATAGGATTGCTGGACCACTTGTCTTCGTCATACTTGACTGCTAGTCTGTAGAGTGTACCAAAGCTCTTGACCACGTTCTTGTAGGGGTTCACATAGTCAAGATTAAAGTAGGTAAACTCGTTCCTTTCCTTGTCCACTACGGCGAGTAAGTCACCGTACTTGTCATATTCCGGGAAGAGTCCAGCCTCTGCCATCTTACGGAGTGCCCCCTCATTCGTAATGAATTGCATCTTGTCCTCATCATCACCATAAAGAGTATGCAACGCTGTGATGAGAGTCCAGCGGGAAAGCATGGGCATGGCAGTCAGAGCCGCCGCGGAACCCATGAATCGGCCAAGCCCGCGGGTTACGAGGTAGGCACCGTCCTTACTCATGCCGTTCTTCATAGCCCATACACCGTCGCTAATTTCTTCCATGCCGTAGCCCACGTTATACATAGCGGACTGGAAGGTATGGTACTGGAACATGAAGTAAGGGGCTACAATCGACCCCATGTGCCTCACCCATTTCGGCGTGCGCGTCCCTGTCGGAAGCAGGTTCTTTACCTTGGAAGCCGCATGCCTATCGACATACGCATTCCATGCCACTTCACCATTACCTGCCGCGCGGACAAGGGCCTTCTGCCTTGCATTGAGTTCTTCCCCAGCGGCCGCTCTCATGGTCGCCCGTTCCAGCTGGACCTCCAACTGCTTGCGGCTGAGTGCCTGCTGATTACCGAACAACGCAATCTTAGCCGCGGCATCCGGCATCCCGTAAGCAAAGGCGGCCAATTTCACGGGGTATGCAACACCATGTCCTGCCTTCTTGGCCACATCTTTGATGGTGGTCTTGGACCTCTTATCCTCTAACGCTTCGGCAAAGGCATAGAAGGAATCCTCGGAATCCGTGGATTCCAGTTCTCCCTGCATTGTCGCGAACTCTTCGGACTTCCAAATGTTCCGAAGGAATTCACCCTGCCCCGCGTCGAGAAGACCAATCTCCTGCCAGTAGCGAATCTTCTCATTGTATTTAGACTCAGCCTGTAGGAGCTTCTGAGCAGAAGACTCCGCACCAATGCCTCCTTCCTGTGCTTTAAGGTAGAGCTTGTGCATCTGGCCCCATTCTTTCACGAGGGAACCAATGTCCTTAAGCCCCTTCACAGGGAACGCACCAGCATGAAGCATCTGAGCCGCAGTACCATAGGCGTTACGGAAGGTGAAACCTGGGCTGGCGATAAGAGTGGCCTGGTTGATGTAGCCGCCCGTCTTTGAGAGGAAGCCAGGTCTTCCTGTGTGGCTCTTCCAGTACTTTTGGACATCCTTATACGTGCTGGTCTTGGAGTCCATGATTTCGTCGGAGGGCATGTAGATTTTGTAAATGGCACGAGCCATATCCGGCGTAGTGTAGAGTCCGTTCAGGGAATTACGCTTATTCTTCAACATGACTTCCACCATGTCGGGGGTACGGTCCGCACTGTCCTCCGCGACTACAACCCCCTGGTCCTTAAGCACTGTTGCATATTCATCAGACAGCACCTGATTCACTGCCAGTTTAGACTGGAGGGAAACAGTGTTCTGCAATACGCCAATGGCTTCACCAATGGTAGTATCGTGGAGTTCGTGCATGGCCTTGCGCTTCCATTCCGGTTCACGTTTCCGCATAGACGTTACGTCTTCACGGGTGCGTTTCTTGGACAGCACTTCGTCAATGGCTTCCTTGGCATGAGCCATGGCCAGTTCCGCGAGCTGGGGGTATTCCAACGTCTTAATGTCCTGAGCGTTAATGACATTGCCCAGACCATTGAGGTTCATCTGAATCTCTGCCTGCTTACGGAGAAGGTCCACCACGTCGTTCAGCTTCTCTTCGATATCCAGGTGCGGGGTATTCCAGATTTGGTTGATGGCATTGACCGGAACCATGGGGAGGATTTCATTTATCCTGTGGGCTAAAGCGTCTCCTGAATTGAAGGAACCCAGCTTGTCCAGAAGCGTATCGCCCGGCACACCTTGTAGGAGGGATTCAATGTATTTATCCTGGGCTTCCGTGCGAAGCCTGCGCTTCACTTTGTCCAGACGTTTGGCCGTGTACCTGTCGCTCTGCACAATCATGGACATGGCCTTATCGTAGATGCTGGACATATTCATTCCGTTCTTGAGGTCAGAAGCCAACTGAATTTCCCCGTAGTTGTCGTGGATGAAGTCAAGAATATTGCGACTTCTGAAGTTCTTGGCGACACCATTGAACAGGAGTGCGTTGTTCTCGTTAGCCGTGTCCCCTGCGGGCACTACCTCAAGGTTCAGTTCATCATGCAGGGTTGCAAGTGCCTGCATATTGTCCAGCACGGTGCTTACGGTTTCGGCCATCTCCCTCTGATGGGTTTCGGCATGAGCCGTCGCGGCTTCATTCAACAGAACGGTAAGCCCCTTAAAGGCTTGTGCGGTTTCACCGTTAGGATTGGCGATGATTTCCCGCATCGTCTTCGTGTAGTCCCCAGCGTGCTTACCCACAGCCAGATAAGTGCGATGCAGGTAGTCCATGCGCTTGGCATTGTCTTCCATCTTGCTGTCACCCGTGATGCGGGCGATAGCCATTTGCGTTACTGCGATTTCCTTGCGGGCATCGACAACTGCATTGTAGATGAGGTTTCCGATTACGCCTTGCTCCTTCAGGTATTTTTCACCAGCTTCGCGGCGGGCCATGAATTCGGCCTGCTTCTTCCTTCGGGCTTCCAGCAGGGCGGCATCACGCTTCTTCCAAACGATGCCGGATTCAACGACCGTACCGTCTGCCTTAATACCCGTATGGCGTGTGGCTTGCGCGTATTCCGCGTTGGCTTCTTTAATCCATTCACGAGCTTGAGCCTTAGCCTCCTTAATGTCGCGAAGCATGTTGGCCGTTTCAACATTCTTGGACAGCTCGTCACGCAGATAGTCGGAGCGCATATTATCCCAGCCCTCCTGCAATTCATCCAGAGTAAACGGAGATTCCACTCCATTCACCTGGTCCAGAATGTAGCTCTTGGTGTCCCGTGCCAGTGCATAGTAGCGGGAGGCGAGAGCCGCATTCCCCAGGTCACGAACCCGTGAACCCAGGGAATCCATGGATTCCGTGAGCCTTTGGTTCATGGCGGGAGCCATAGTTTCGGCATTGACCGTAGATGCATATCCTTCCCGGCCAACTTCGTTAAGGAGACGAATCATTTCATTGATGGATGCACGTCCTTCACTGGTGATGGCCATGAGGTTGGCGGCACGAATCAGTTCAGCGTTCTGATTAACCACCTTCTGTACGTGTTGCTTCGCCGCATTGATACGGTAGTCACGGGTTTCCTTGAGCTGAGCAATCTCCGCATTCGTTTCACGGTTAATACGTTCCACGGTTTCCGGGTCGATGTCATTGTCCAGGTTGCCTGCTGTGTCAATGATGGCAGAGGCAAGTTTCTGCCGGGCATCAGTGGTGAGGTTGTTCTTCTGGACATACTTATCCGCAAGCTCCTTCACCTTACCCAGACGCTTATTGACGCGCTCATAGGATGCGCTCAGGTTGACCATTTGTTCTTGTAGGACGAGACGCTGTTCCGGGGTGGGTACGTTGATACCTCCTTGCCCCCAGCGGGTCATGCGCCAACCATTACGGAACATGGTCGCCCAGTTGCCGGAGGAAGAGCCTACAATTTCTGCGGCCACGCCAAAGCTCATGCGCTGGGAGAGGTCGCTCTCATAGGCCATGGGGTTGAAATAGGATTTACCCAGCTTATTTCCGGTGTAGTCCGTCACATTAACCGCATAGGTTTCCGGTCGGTCGAGGCTATACCAGGCACCTTCCGGGGCTACGTCGGCCACGCGTTGGACATAGGCGTTCCATTCCGCTTCATCGAGAACAGGCGCATTCTGCATTTCATTGCGAATCTCATGAAAGAGGTCGCGCAACCAGTCGATGATGCGGTTGTGAATCGGCTTACGTTTACCTGTCGTTTCCGCATACCGGGTAAGCATGTCCATATCCGCATTCTTCCCGGTGAATCCCATTACCAGAGAATTGATGACGGGGTTGGAGAAGACCACAGAGGCAAACTCGTCAGCACCCTTAAGCCCGTAGGCCAGGTCGTTCATGACGGCGGCGATTGCGTTCATCTCATTGGGGTCAAGGCTATTGTCGTAAGCCTCCCGCAAGACTGCATGGATGTCGTTGAAGCGAGCCGCCATAGCTGAGCGAAGCTTGCTCATTTCCCGGCCATATTCTGCATTGTTCTTCCGCAGGTGTCGGTCCAGCAGGTGGATAGCTTCATGGATGAGTGTACCCGTAGTGCCTTCCACCGCGTTCTCCCTGTTGGTGAAGAGGTCAATAACGCCACCAGCCAGTTCACCATCCGCACCCTGATTGTAGGTAATCATGGCAGGGGAGACGTTACCGTCAGTCGCTGTGCTCATACGGACTGCGAGGTCAAGGCCCGCGGCATTGAGAGCCTGCGTCAATCCTTCAATGGCTTTCTTCTGAGCAGGTGTAGCGTTGACGCTCAACCTGTTCAGGAGGTTAATACCATTGACTCCAGTCCCGTCCGTAGGCAGGTCAAGGCTCATGACGGCGTTCCCCCATTTGGTAGTAGGAGCTTCTTCCGCTTTGGCGTTGGCACTTGGCGCATACATACTGGCGTTGGGAGTCATGACAATACTCTCCCCGGTGTTCGTGGTAACTACGGGGCCCGTGGGACTGGTCATGCTATTAAGCACCACCAGCTTTTCTGCCCGCTGTTCCAAGGAGCCGCTGGCTAGCCATGCCCCGGTGTTGGGGTCAAACGTAGCCGTCCCTGCGGCCAAAGTATTTACGGTTTCCTCGGCGGCTTCTCTCCCCGTACCATTGTCGAGGAAGTTCTGCACAGGAGCTACTATCTTATTGGCTTCCTCACGGGCCGCGGTCTCCGTGGTTTCCGCGGGAGCTACGGCTTCCGTGGTTTCCGTGGGTTCATTGGTCAGCGTATTGATTACGACAGATGCTTCATCAAGGCTTTCATCCCCCGTACCCTGAAGGTCGAGGTGGTCATCAAGGGGAACGTTGGCTTCGCGGCTCTTCATTGCGTCGAATGCTTCGGTCAGCATGGAGCGCATGACACTGACGTTTGTATCGTTGGCATAGGCCATCGTGTTGGGCAGGTCGCGAATAACGCCCGCAAGGTATTCAGCCGCGGCGGATTCGCCTTCGTACTGATACCTGTCGGAAGCTTCCTGCACGTAGCCACGGAAAGACTGGAAGTTGGTCATACCCAGGGCAGGTGCCATAGATATCCATTGCTTTCTCTGCTCATCCGTCAGCTGTAGGGCCTCGTCAGTTATGGTCTTGTTTACCCATTCAGTTGCCACCAGTTCCACGTCTCCCCTATCCCCTGCGATTTCAATCGTCCGCATTCCTGTTTCAAGCAAGGGTGCCGCGGGTCCCGTGGGGTCCACGGATTCCAGGGCTTTGCCCGTGCTATCCACCAGCTGACTCGCATCCCTGAATACCTTGGATTCCGTGGGTTCGATAGCGGGCAACTGGAACTGGGCCGGGGTCTCCCCTGCAATCCGCGCTCCATAGACACCGCCAAGCGCACCAAGGAAAGCAACCTTTGCTCCTACTTCAACGACTCCTTCGAACGTACCGATAGACTGTTCAGAAATCTCTCCGTTCTTGGCCAGTTCCGTGACGGCCCATTCCTGAAACTCATCCGCGAGTTCTTCGGTTGCGCCTTCAGCGGACACCTTGGCACAGCTGTACAGGTAGGAAGATACAGCTTTCACCTTCTCCACATTGGTCATGTCCTTCCAGTTCTTCCTGCGCCAGTTGGAAAGACGGTCATCCACACGGTTGAACCAGTTTTCCCTGCGAAGGTTTTTAGCTCCAACCGCTTTACGGATAAAGGATTCCATACCCATACGGTTGTTAATCAGGGCGGACATGCCGCCCGCGATACCTGCACCTATCATGGCCCGGCGATTAGCCTTTGCCTGAGCGGCTTCGAGGTTTTCCGCAGTGTGTTCCTTACCTTCCATTTCACGGTCGTAAACCGCATAGAAGATTTCGGAGTATGCCTGCGGAACTATCTGGCTGGCAATGACGGTATTAACCCCGGCACCAGCTCCAACCCGCTGGAGGTCAATCGCGGCAGCTTGGTTTAATACACGCTGGACACCGCCGCTAATACCTCTAGCAAGGCCGGGACGCGCGGCAGGGACAAGGGCTTCCGTCTTTCGGGCGATGACTTTGGCACTGGCCTTAATGAGACCATTGACCGCAGTCCGTTCCAGAGCACGGCCCGCAACACTGCCAACCGTACCACCAACACGGGTCGCTATCATTTGATATCCCAGGTTGACAATCTCCGCAGACATGTCAGCCATGAGATTCCCCTTGACCAGTTCACCTTCTGCCCGCTGTTTTTCATTCAGCGTGTTCCACATGGTGCGGGCTTTTTCCCGGCCAGTGTCACTGCCTATAAGGTTGGAGGCGAAAAGAAGGGAGCCCGCAACAGCACCCGTCCCAATGTCAGCAAATTTGTGTGTGCCGATTTGAAGGCCACGCAGGATGGAGTTAATAGTCCCCTGTCCTTCCTTCTGCCATGCGGCAAGAATCTGCTCATCACTCTGGCCATTCTCCTTGCCATTGTTATAGAACTCTTTGAAGGACAGCATCTTATCCAGACGGTCCATGACCCAGCCACCAGCAAATCCGGCACCAGTTCCCATCCAGGTATCGCGGAGGGTGCCCAGAGTTTCTTCCAGTTCCATGTTCTGCTTGACCATTTCGCTTGCGGATTTGGTGCGGGCCTTCTTCCATTGCTCAATCGTTTTCTCAATCAGCTCCAGGTCTGCTCCTGACTCCTGCAACTGGTTGACGCTACGATTGAATAGGTCGTCATCATACAGGGCGTTGGGGTTGTATTGGAGTGTGGCGTTTGTATCAACCTCTTTCGTGTGGGGGTTGTATGCAAACAGCGTACCTCTGCCAATGTTGAGGTCCCCCTGACGCGCCGCATGACTGAGGGAATTGAGCGCGTCTTTCGTGCTCTTAATCCCGTAGTTCTTCATGTAGTCGCGGAGTTGTTCGGTGCTGACCTCAAAGGTAGGACCGCCAACTACGCCATATTCCCAACCACGCGCACCCTGCCGCCATTCCATAGTACTCAGAGGGTCGCTGGTTTTACCTACCTGACTTCCCGGTTTGAAGGTAAGAACGTCAGCGACTTGACCAGCCGCACTGCGGTATTGACTCATGGCCCCGGCAACCGCGTCATCAAGACTGCCGCGTTTTTTCAGGCCGTTGGTCTGGGCATTCAGGAGTTCCGTAGTTCCCAGCGTGCGAATCAGGTCACGGCTCAATCCTGGATTGCGCTTCTCCAGTTCGGCATACAGCGTGTCAGCATAATCGCGGCGGTAATCCGATTCAATGGTGCGGCCCAGTTCATGGCTCTTCTTGTCCGCCATGGCCCACATCTCGTCGAGGTCAACCATGGGGGCCAACCGTTTCACGGCGGCCTCGGCAACCTTGGCTTCGTTCATCAAAGCATCCCGGAGGGCTACGGAGTTGATGCCCTCATACTCGTCCTCCATCTGCTTAACTAGATTGTCAATCGTCTTCGCGGCAGTGACGGCCCGCTTCCCGGCCTCAGCGGCACGGGCATCCGCGGCTACCGTGGATGCCGTGTCAGCTACGTATTTGCCGTAGTCGCGGACGAGACGGAACATGGTGCTGGGGGACTTGGACAAGTTGGCGAGCTCAGCAAATACATTCCCAGTGAATGAAGGTGCCGTGTCAAAGGATTCGCCAACGCCAAGCTCCCCCACGCTAGCCTCGCGGGGTTTAGCGGCTTTACCCTGAATGGATTCCGTGGATGCCGTATTATACTTGTCGTAAATCTTGCGGGCCGCATTGAAGGTATTTACATCCTCGCGGCGAATGCTGTCGATGATTGCCTTAATCTCTTCGGCTTCCATGGTTTCCGGGGCTTCCGCTTCCGCTTTCGCGGCACTGTCAGGAGCCGCAGTCGTATTCGCTTTAATGTAGCTCTTCCGTTCAGCGGCCAGAGTCCGGGCAATCGCCGTGCTTACATCCTTACTGCTACGGTTCCGGTCGGCGGCAATAGCGAGGAACTTTTCAGTAATAACTGGCTGTCCATCCGCACCGACAGAGAAGCCGAACCGGGAAGTGAATGCAGGGTCGGTAGGCGTAAGGGAGTTGGAGCTTACGACATTGAGACCCAGAGAGTTGCCAAGCTTTTCCATCACCTGCGGGTTAGCCTTGGCCCCTTCTTTCAGGTCAACAAAGCTATCGGCACTGCGGCCAACGTAGTCGGTCATGTCCTCAAGGGCTTCGAAGTTGAGCCCCATGTTGCGGCGGGACAGGGATTTGACATCCCGGTCGCGTTCAGCACGCGCACGGTCAGCCTGCCCTTGCTCAAACTGAATGTCGGCACGGGCCTCGGTAACTTCTTTCCTTGCTTCCGTCTTCTGTTCCTTGGCTCGTTTTTCCTGTTCCTTGCGTTCGGTGTCCAGTACGCCGGACAGGTGAGTGAAGAAATCCGCTTCCGCTTCTACGCCTTTAACGGCCTGTTTCTGTGCTTCTTCTGCTTCCTTCTTCTGACGGTCGGGAGCTTTCTGCTCCTGACCCCGTTGCCATGCCGCATGCTTTTCTGCGGCGCGGGCTTCTCGGATTCCGGTGATTTCAGAACTGGGGTTCCAGTCTGCCGGGCTAGCTGTAGTAAAGTCAATAGCCATTTACTTAATAGGTTGGTTTCTAATACAATGCGCCCCTGCTTCGAGGGACTGCCTAAGTCTATCAAAGCAGGGGCTAAGGTCAAGAGAAATACTAACTTTTTCTGTCAGCAATATTATTTGAAACTGAGGGAAGCAAACTCCGGTCGCTTCATTAACTCATTGAACATGATGAGCTTCGCCTGTGGATTTCCTTTTCGGAGAGCCTTCCAGTGCTCGTACTGTTGCTGGTACTTCGGGTCTCTCCTGTTCAGGGAATTCTTAAACATGTTCCCCAGCTGGCGTGTATATGCGCGGCTGGCCCGTTCCAGAGCTTTAATCTCGTTGCCGAATTTCGCCTTCTGTGCGTACATGGTTTTGACCTTCAGATAGGTGCTGGCCTGAGACCTTGCCTGCGGGTCTGCCGTAGGGTCACGCAGTACCTCCAGCATTTTCTCATCACGTCCGGGCGGCGATACCTGCGCCGTGGGTATAGGGGAGCCGCCGGAGGGTAGGGCACCAGCGGGGGCCGCCGGGACTGCCGGAGAACCTGTCGGTGCTGTGAGCAGGGAGGGGTTCTGCTTTACCTGCTGTTCCTTCCATTTATTGTAGAGCTCAGTCTGCTTGGCCGGGTTCAGTGATTGATATAGCTTATAGTCGTCAGGGCTGAGCCTGTTCTTAATGTCTGTGCCGAAAGCTTCCTGCGATAGCGATGCCGGAGTAGCGGAACCCGTGGGACGGGTGGCACCGGAACCCGTGGGTACCGGGGATGCCGTGGCTCCTGGTACCCTACCAACGGGCATCTGCCCTCTGCTTACATTCTGGTCCACCCCTCGCATGAGAAGCCTATCCTCCGCAGTGGGTCCCTGGGCCATGAGCTTCTGGTAATTGGCACGTTGTGCTTCCGCATAGGCCTGACTGTTCGGGTCCACGGCACCCGGAACCGTAGGTTCCGTAATGCCGCGGCCATACTGATTCGCGGGTGCCGGGGATGCCGGGGGACGTTGAATCCCCCGGTTGCTGTTAGCCGCGGCTACCTCGTTCAATGCCTTAGCGTCCACTGGTTTGTTCGGGTCGTTATTGGTTACGGGACGAAGGGGAACATCCGGGTTCACCTTGGGCAGGACTTCTTCGGTTATCTTCTGCCGGGGAGACTTGGTTGCCGGGTTCTTCCCTTCACTGCTGATATCTGTGGATTGAGTTGCCATGATGGTTTACATGAGGTTAAGGCCGGGGCTCTGCATCAGCCCGCCGTTCTGTACAATGTTGGGAGCCTGATAAGTTCCCTGACGATATTTGCGGAGGTGGTCGTTCAGGTACTTGACCGCAAGTCCATAGCTGTCGGTGCCCATCTGGGTATTGCCCTGTTCATTATAGACCACTGACAGCATCATGGCCTTGAGGGCGGGGAGGCATCCGGGATAGATACGAACCTCCTTATCTTCCCATGCCTTATCATCATAGACATTGAGGGAGAGACCGCGGAGAGCGCAACGCGCGGAAACGGTCATGCCCATATCCTTGTCATTGATGCCATTGCTACCAGACAGTACGGCATAGGTACGGAGGTTCATCTCGTTCAGCCCCATGTCCACCATGAGAGGGGGTGAGCCGTGCGGCCTGCGGGGGTACTCGCTACGGAACCAGGTGTTGGATTCGAACATGGCCCGGTCAACGATGTTATACCGTTGTCCCCCCGGTGTCCATGCCGCAACGATACTATCGTACTCATCAGGGAGGGCAATGATTCCATTCCGTTCAACTCCTTCGAAATCAAGGATTGCCATGGAATCCGGGGAAACCGTGGCCTCGTTAAGCAGGAGGTTCTGGGCTTCCTTCAGAATCCTGCGGAAGTCAACATTGGATTTGGAGGGCGGCGTATTGGTAATGAGCATACACAATTCGTCGCATACGTTTCGATACGTCAAATAGGATTTAGTAATGAACGCCATGAGATTATGCGGTTGGAGGATAGATGGTTACTTTCTTGCACAGCATGCCGCCGTTCCACGGGGATGCATAGTAGGATGTCACGGAGGTCCAGTCGGTAACACTGGTTGCCGGGAAGGTTGCATTGAAGAATCCGGGAGTCCACTTGGCATCCTGGTTTCCAATAGTGACCGTAAAGTTCAACTGGGTGTGGAGGCAGGCCGGAAGACGGAAGTCCACTAACGGCGTAGAGAAATATCCGCTGGCCGTAGTGAACTGGGGAGAAGTTCCCAGGCCCCAGGTGCTGGGCCAGGAGCCGTCCGGGCTGAAAAGCTCTTCCACCACGGCACGGCAGGGGCCTGAGTAGGAATCCCGTTTCATGTTCGTGGACGGGAAGTATTGGCCACCCTGTTTACCCGACATGTCGGGCCTCGTATTCCAGGCCATCCATGAAACATTTCCCAGCACTGCGGGGAAACTGTAGTTCATGGTGGTGGTGTACTTTCGGTAATAGCCAATGCCGGGAATCTGCATGTAGCTATCAACAGCGTAACAGGGGTTCACCCACTGCCGGAGTACGACGCGGGACACGTTGGTATTCTTCTGGAGCTTGAATGTATTCCCGGTCAAGGTAGCTACGGTCGCACCAAACTGGAAGTAAGGGTATCTCGTTCCATTGTAGGAGAGTTCAATCCGGTTTGCTACTGCCGCCTTCAATGAGTAGGTTCCATCCGTGTATTCGCTCTTCTCGCCATTGCGGGTCACAACAGAAGGAGGCTCATTAGATGAGGACACGGAAGAGGTTACTGCAATGTCGAATATCTTGGTGCCGTTGAGTTTGATGGGGATGTTCCCGTTAATGGCGATGCCATTAGGGTTCTCTACCCAGACCAGCATATTGAGCTGACCATTAGTGACATCAAGGAATACCTTGCTAATCCCCGTGGGGAGAGAACCAACCGTAAACTTCATTTCGGGATTGTAGGTTCCCCGCTTATATATTCCCGAACCATCCATATAACCTATGGGAAGCGTCCAGGTCTGGCCAGATACTCCTTCACCGTACAGCGTGTCGGAGATAATCCCCTCCATGCTAATTCGATAAAGGCCGTCCGCAGTGTACCATGGGCCATCAGGGTTGACATTGTAGTAATGGTTGGCCGTAGAGATGGTGCCAGGAGATTGCTCCACGGGCATGCTATTCTGCACATACATGGGCCACCAGCGTTTGTTCTTGTAATAGACCGTTACCACGGTTCCCCTGTCTCTCCCCGGATTGTTGGAAGTGAATTCGCAGGTGAATGCGAAGTAGTTGGAGAACGAAGGATAGCTGGGGTCGTTCCATCCGTTGATGACATTGAGGTTAGCGAGCAATCCCGTGGGGCTGGGGTTGTCCTCGCCAACGGAGAAATCGCTGAGGCTGTAGTTCTCTTTAACCCACACAGTGTCAGGGATGGATATGGAAACCTCAGTTACCGGGGATTCCAGTTTGCGTCCGTAATAGACGTTACCCACGGAGTCCGTGTATTTCTTGAACCCTTCTTCCTGCCAGTCCTTATCGAACTCGGTGGAGGGTTCATGCACGATTTTACGAAGCACCGGATAAACCTGATTCGTTATCCGGTCGAACTGGCTCTCCCAGAACTCGTCAATCTGTTCGTAAGTGGTACACTGCTTTCTCGTCTCCTTCTGGCTATAGCCTTCCCGGACAACGACACTACTATCCACTCTCCACTGGCTACAGTTCTCACCGGGTTCCGGGGGTTCAATGGATGGAAGGTCTCCGTTGGCCGTCCAGTCCACTGACTGGCTGGTCGTCACCGTGGTATTGATGCAACGCACAAACCGGGAGTCCGGGTTGCAACAGTTGCCGGAAAGGCTGTTCTGCTGTTCATTCTCCACGATGGAGGAATTGCGCTTGAACATCGTAACCACCGTATAGTTCTGGAGGCTGGGGTACGTGCCCTTATCCCATCCAGTGCTAAGAGGTTTACCTTCGAACTCTTTGGTGGGCATGAAAGGGATGCGTGCCTGTCCGGGCTCTGCCCCTCCTTCACCTTCCCACAGTGGGGCGGCCCACACCTCGCGGGAAAGTTTGATAGCGTTCTGAGACACCCATTCGTTCTCCGGTACGGAAGTTCCGGGACCACCGTTTTCCCACACGGTGTCCCCCTTCACCCACATGTTATTGGGCATGAACTCCTTAACGACAGGACCGGGCAGAGTTTTATACACCCGTGTAACTTTACGGAAGTACTTGTTGAGATGTTCCTGCTCGAAGCGGCCAACTTCTTCATAGACCAGCTGGGCATCGTAGGCCGTATAATCATGGAGGTCATAGAAGTCAGGGTCAAGCTTCTCGTTGCTGGGGTCAAAGGAACCAAGGGCTAACGGGGTGTACGCGGAATCCGTGGGTTCAACCCATTCACGAATGATTTCATAGAAGTCCTTGAGGTCTTCAGCGTCAGCGGCACTGCTCATGAAGTTCCCGTCCGCGGCAGTGTCCTTGAGTGTATAGCCATCCTGAATCTTCTTCATATCCTGGATGTTATACCGATACTGCTCCTGCGGTGGGACCATGTAGTAGAACCGATAGATGTGGCGGCGCGTGTCTTCCGCTACGGGTTCGACATGGACAAGCACAGCTTCACGCATGAAGGGGAGGAAAGTAGTCCCCGCTGTGGGGTTGTAGGGAGTACCCAGTTCTGCCGACAATTCGTTGGGATTCTTGACAATCCTTTCCACGAAGAACATGACGTTCTTGACTACGGCATAGGGGAAATTGATGATGGGTTCCCCCATGGGACGGTCCGGGTTATGCTCGTTACGCCATGAACTGTCCGTGGTTCCTATCGGAATTATCGGAGGTTGTGGGTTTGATGCTCCTGTATTAGGAATTAGAGGCATGATTTGAGTGGTAGAACGGAAGTGTTGAACCCGGAAGCGGGGGTGTCCAGGTCATCCACACATATCCGTTTATGGTTAAGTGCATAGGTTCTCCCCGCTGAAAGTCTATCGACTCACCCGCAGAATACTTCCGGTTTGTTCTTCTGTCAATAATATATCCGTTTAGGACACGAAGTTTATGCGAGCGTTCGCTGTCAATAAGATTGGGAATCTTAATCTCTTCATGTGTTCGGATGTAAGTAACAGAGCTTGTGAGGTTTTCTCCAACATACTTGATACCTACCGAACCACGCAGAAAGTAAACCCACTGATTCTTGGGTAGCTTTCTTTCACCTTCACAGCCCAGGGGCAGAGTCGCGTAGAACTGATTCCGCTTGGCAATGCGTTCGCGGCAGGTGTGTAATTTAACCTGCAACTCATCAGCCAGACTGGTGATGTTCTTAATCACTCCTTCTGGTTCGGGTTCTTTTCGGAATAGTTTTGGGAGTAGCTTCATTGTTCATGCCGCTGTGTTTGACGATTTCTAACAGTTCTTCGTGGTCACTCCGCAGGGAATCCAGTTTACCGTGGACCTGGTCCAGAGTTTCATCCAGTTCAGAGATAACCTGCAGTGCCTCCTGTAGAAGTACTAAAAAAGATTTCTCCTTGTCAAGAGTATAATCAATTTTTTTACTAAGGTACTTATAGGCAAGCTTCACCGCCACGTAAATAAGCCCTACGAACACCAGATACGCAGGGCTCATCTCATCAACGATGCGCGTCAGGAACATCGTCCAGACATTTGCATCCACGCTTGCGAGACTATACAAAAACATGGCGGCAAGGTTTACCTCACCGCCATGGTACTAAATGAATTTATTGCTGTAAAGAATTATTTTCTTGACATAATAGTCTCGGCAAACTTAACACGCTCCGCGCACCTGTTGAGCCATCCCTTAAGGAACTTCTTCTTAACGGGATTGGCCTTGACAATGCTTTCATACCTTGCACGGGCCGCCCTGTCCAGAGCCTTGACCATATGGTCTTCGGGAAGAGATGAGGTCAACCCCAGCAGGCCTGTCTGTGTTTTAATACCCCACTTCCCGTCCACTGCAATCTCGTTAAAGCCCTCCCTGTTAATCATGCCCTGAACGACCTTAATGGCTCCAGCATTGCCCATGTTGAAGGCCAGGTCACGAATCATGAATTCGTAGCCGAAGCCATAGTTCGGAAGATAGCTTGCAATGGTTGCGGTATTCTCAAGTACGTAACTGAGGCATTCTTCCCATGCTTCTTCCCGCAGTCCTTTGTCCAGCAAGGATTTAATCCGGTTAAATACGTCAGGTTCAATCCCGTCGCAGATACCTGCAATCTCCCAGGTGCCGCCACCATCGCCGGAGGGAAGGCGCGTAACCCGCAGGGATTCTGGCCCGGTAATCTTGTAGTCCTCCATGTTCAGGATTTTAGCGGCCATCCGGTTGCGGATTTCATGAGCATCCACGGAATCCGTGGATTCCCCGGTACCCGTGGATTCCGGGGTCAGCCGTTTAAGAATTGCATCAATGGTCTTCGGTCCGATAATGCCGTCAGCAGTCACGCCGACCAGCTGTTGAATCTTTTTGATTTTAGCTTTCTGTGTCATCGTCTTCTTCTGTGCTGTCTTCCAGCAGGTTGATTCGTTCGTTTTCAGGATAGCCCAGTTCCCAGTGGAACCGGGTAATCATATCGTTGTTCAGTTTGATTTCCTTGGTGGGCGTAAACCACTTGCCATGAAGAAGATAATCTTTCCGCTCATCCGGGGAATCCGTGGGTTCCAGAATCTTGAAGACACAGCGGAAGTCCTCAAAAGAGATAGGTACCTTCTCAATGATAATCCAGTGAGATACATCGACCACCCCCATAGCGTCCGGCAGGGATGCGGTGCGCGCCGCGAAACCTACCCGCATATGTTCCAGAGCAATGCCGAACGGATTGTTCAGGTGGGACAGGGTGTAGCTAATCATACCCCAGGTCATGGAGCGGGACCGCGACAGAATCCCGTCCATCCTGGGAAGTACGTTTGCTATGATTTCGGAATTGCTTTCCGGTCCGTCGTTGGCAATATAGAATTCTCCGCGCTGTACGTTGCAGGGCATAGTGTGTTTGGTTGATTTATTGATTGCTGTAGTTTTCCAGGAGACCGAGGATTCCGTGGGCGGCTTCGTCAAAGTCTTCTGCCAGTTTGTTCAGAGCCTTCTGTCCCTTGGCCAGTTGATAGAGGTAGGGAACAAGTGTCTCGACGATTTCCATGCGGAACTGCACAACACAGGGGCGCGTACCAGTTACGAGCTTGGGCATGGGGGAAGTCCCTGCAACCCAGTCCCGTCCGTTCAGCCCCATGTAAGTCTCGATGTACTTGTCTGCTATCTCCCCCAGACAGTCGAGGGCATCGTCATATTTCCCATGATGGAACCCCGCCCCTGTTTGATAGTGGAGGATTTTAAGGAGAGGGTAGAGCCGGAGTATTTTGTTGAGGTCTAATTTCATGTCGGTTAAATGATGTGAAGAATGAAGGGGAAGGAACGCATCCAGTCAGACATATTGCTGAAATGCAGTTTCATCCAGTAAACGCCTCGCGGATATTTTTCGAGGCCCAGGGTAAACATGTCAGTGGCCAGGAGAACTGTATCTGTAGTCCCTCCCGGTTTCTCTGCGGAGGTATTGCCGGATGCTATATTCTCCCAGACAGGGAGATTGGCATTGTTGTATGGAGCCAGATAAATATCCCAGGAGAAAGCACTGCCCGTCAACCCCAGCGCGGCGGCATGGGAGATGTACAGGTTGATGTTTCCCTGGAACTCAGTTCCCAGGCAGATTGTCTTAGACGACGTGGCGTGCTGGACTTCGAGGTCTGGGTCAACGCTGATGAGGTCATAGTTGTGCTTTCCTATGAACTGGCCAAGCGCACCGTCAAAGTATAAGTTGGTGTTGTTCATGGGTTTCAGGTTAGCGGGCATCCGTTCCGTTGTCCAGCTTTATTTCCACCCTGCGAGGATATTCTGACGGACAGGGGGCAGACCATGCGGACATCTTATATCCCACGGCAACCGCGGATTCCAGGGGTTCCTTCATGTACTCATACCTGAAACAGACCTTATAATTTCCGCATTCAGCAGTGTGAAGTACGGGGTAAATGTTCTTAGGATGGAAGAGAGCTTTAATATCAGAGTCATGACGAAAGCCTATGATACTTCCGTTCAGAGTAGTGCCCCAGGATGTTGTCCGGTCGTCCTTCTCATACTTGGCACCCATGTGGGCAGAGATAAAGAGCTTATCCTTTTCCGTTCGGATTTGACTGCACATCAGCGACAGGAGGTCGGATTCGCGTACAGGGAATACAGTATTGAGGCATGCAACATTCTTCTCTGGATTCTCCTGCATTGTAGAGGATATGGCTTCCGTAACAGTTTCCTTGTCAGTGGCTTTAAGCTGAATAAACTTCAATCCCTGCAAATTTGCCCAGGAACATACCGACAGGTCATTGGCCAGAACGGTGATACGGGTTCCGGGGATTCCGTGGTTGAGCAGGTAGTTGACGGAGTAGTGGACAAGCAGGGACTCTCGTTCCGGCCAGTCAAGCGTAGCGTTGTACGCAAAGATGATGAAAACAAAATCATCGAATTCGTGATTGGGTAATGGTTCGGACATGCCCCCATCATAGTGAAGAGTTTGTTTCTGTCAACTACTTTCCTCGTCATTCCTCCATAAAATGATTGCGAGAATATACATTTTCCGTATATTCTCGCAATCTAAACGCTCTGACATTTCAATGTACGAAATCCACTGGGGGATTGTACAGCTGTATTGAAATGTTCAAAGGGTAGTAAACTTAATTCCTTTGAAGAATGTGGTAAGAACAGGCACCTGGGGAACCGTTACAGTAGATGGACGGAAGCTATAGTATGAAGCAAGGAAATCGACAGTCGCGCCGCACATCTCGCCAGTCCACTTGATGATACGGGACTGTGTTCCATCAATGTGTTGTCGTCTTCCGAAGATGGCTGATACGCTGAAGGTTCGGCCAACACCGGAAATCCTCTGTTCATACTGCCCCGTAATCCCGTATTGCAGGTCAAGATAGACAGCACCGCTTTCCTCTTCAATGTACCAGGGGTGCATTATCATGGCGCGACCTATATTATCCACAAGAGTTCCCTGTTCATATGTGACAGAGTACACAACCCCTCCAACCGATTCTGCTGAAGGTATTGGCCAGGTTTTGACCTCACCCAAAGTCATCTCATGCTGGGGCTGATTCGGGTGCCACACTTTCCAGACATCGTAGTCGAAGATACGTACCGTTTCCCTCGGCAGGATGTGGGACTTCCAACCTGCCTGGCTCGGCAATACTGGAGTCATTTCTGGGGTCTTTAATCCTTTCAGAGTATTATATATCTTCCATGCGTCACTGATGTTCTTGCACCGGACCCCTGGTCGGTAGGTCGCATCCGCTTTAATGGGAATAGCAACCCCGTTCGGTGTTGGCATGCCGTGAAGTGTAGGACCCGGAGTTCCGTACCACTGCCATTCATTGTAGGGGTAGGTGCCGCTCTGGTACCACCTTTGCAGGAACTCTACGGTCTTGTTTCCCTGCAACGGCTTGGGGTAGAGAAGAAGAGGACTCATGGTGATACGGTACTGGCTTCTGCATACTGGCCCACATTGCCCGATACTCCGTCAACGTAGCCACTATACCACATGGCGATTAACCCGGTATTGACCAGCTGGGATTTAACAACTGCGTCGAGCGTCCTATCTTGGGCGCGGGTGACAGTAAGGATGGCTAAAGCGCATTTACTTTTACCATTCCCCTCTTCACTGGTAATGGGTGTAATGACTTCCTTCCCATCCCAGGGCTTATCATCGACAACCACCTTAGCTTGGGTCAGCCCCGTATAGGGCCATGCATATTCCCACTCCAACAGGATAGGGAGTTCACCATCCGTGACAATTTCCACTTTAGCCTTCCCGTCCTTGAACCCATCTATGGTAGCCTTCTTCCGGTCGGTGTCCCGGAAGCCGCCCTCAACGATTACTGCGTAGGTATGCCATACGCCAGAACCATCCTGTTCCTTAGAGGTAGTGACTTTAAACGGGAACGTGCCGCCTCCGCCACCAATGAACACAGCACCACGGTGTAACTGCTGAATGTACCCGTTATTGCCGCGAGTCATCTTGGCCAGAGGGACAGAGAAGTCTGCACTCTTGTCCTTTACGCTTGTCACCGTGGAACTGGCCCGGTCGCTTTTCACATTGAGGTACCAGGTGATGTCCTTGTCCAGCGGTGCATGCTCTTTGGAATCGACATTGTGCAGGGTTCCCGGTTCCCCACCTATTTTAGTAACCTTATTGCTGTCGATGATTACCCCGGCAACGTACTGGACGGCCGCGTGGGCTCCACTGTTCTTTGGGTCATAGACGATAGCGAACATATTCTCCGGTCGGTTCCGCATCAGGGGGTCGTCGTTGTACGGCGACGGAGTATGTACCATGACATCGCTTTCACCGTAAACTGGGGCAATGGGGTCAGGGAGGGAATCGAACGGCGGCATGTCATTAAACAATTCGGTACCCACGGGAACCGTGGGTACCGGATGATTAAAGAGGTCCGGGGCTGAGGGCAGTTCTGAATATTGAACCTCGTTGTCGGCCATATTACTTCTTGCTGGGTTTTACCTGAACCACCGGAGGCACGTCCGTTTCCGGCTGGGCCTGGCTGTAGGAAATCCGGCCCGGCTCAAGGACAATGCAGGAATCGCCACGACAAATAATTGCATGGTCTTCCGTCATATCGACACGGGTACAGCTGTTCTGGGAGATGAGACCGAAAGCGGCCAGTACCGTAAGAATCCCGGAAATAATCCCAGCGACAATCGCCTTGTACTTGCTGGGCATTCCGAAATCGACGCAGTACTTTGAAACCAGTTCACCAAGAATTTCCGGTTTCTTTTCTCCCAGATTGAGTGCCAGTTTGACGTAGGGGTATTGGCCCGCAGTGTCAAGTTCAGACCATGCAGTACGGGATTCTGTCAGGGTGTATAGCTGTTCAGCTACCTTTTCAATTTCTTCGTGAGTCATTTGTTGATGTACTTTCGGGGTTTGAATATATCGCGGCAGAAGGTTCTGCCACGTCTTGTCAGTTGATAGAGAGCAGGTTCGCTATCCTCTACAATCTCCACCCATCCATCCTCCATCAGTTTCTTGAGATTATAGTTAAGGTTGGACGTGGAAAGAGACAGATAGCGAGACAAAACCTTGACCGTCAGCGTGGGGGTGCCCCCCGCACCGTGAAGGGCAAGCAGGATGCGGAGTCGGGTCAGGCTCATGTCAGGGTCGAATAAATCGACCCAGGACAGAATTGTCAGTAATGCCTCCTGATTGCTGACTTTTGCCATTTGATGGTTATTATTCGTCGTCATCTTCGGTGACATTAGTTAAGCCCATATGCCGTTCCAGGTCAAGAATATTATACGCGAATCGCGTCTTTCTCCCGGCACCCATGTCATCACGGTACCGGACACGCCGGACCTGCCCGCGCTTAAACATGGTGGAGAGGGTCGCTCCATTCTTAAAACCAGTGAGTTCCAGGGCTCCTTCCATATCCGTATATCCGTTAGGAATTCCCTCGTACACGTCTGAGTTAAGTGTTTTAATATATTCCCGTGCTATGTCTCCGTCCCAGTAAACCATCTTGCCGGAACGTACCTTCGGCACCTTGCGGCGTTCCAGAGTAACGAGAACACAGGTGGGAGTTCTACCCACGGCTTCCGCGATTTCCTGGGTGGACATGTAGCCATAGGGAATCTTCTTTACAGCGGGTGTACAATTCCGTGGTTTCCGTGGGTACTTGAGCCCTGGGTGCTGGATGAGTTTTCCTTGATTCTTCATGCAGGTAAAAGTGGTTCGTTATTCTCAATGATGTAGATTAGGCAGAGAGCCATGGCCGCGCCGATTAGAAACATAATCATCGGTTTAGAGTGAAAGCGTTTTCGAGCAGGTCTTTGGGGACGACGTACAGAGTGCCGTCATCCACAGAGGCGGTTTTGACGAGGGTGTACCCCAGGGAGGACAGAGTTTCTTCGGCTTCATTGTCTGTCATGAGCGCAAGTTCTTCCCAGGGTATGCCGAAGTTAATCTGAAGTAGTTTACGCATTTGTCGGACCTGATTATGATAGAGCGGTGTGTTTGCCATATACATAATTATTTATTGTTTTTAAGATTGAAAATAAAAGCGTTCCATCGTCCAATGGTTTCCTCCCGGCTATTGCCGCCGTGGACCGACAGGGAATGGGGGACGGGGTGACTCCCGTTGCAGACCACATAGCGGTGGACTTCTCCGGGATAGATGTTGTCTTCCACATATTCGGGATTCTCCCCGCAGATACAGGCGGCTGGGCGTGCATTCATTTCCTCCACGAACCGCTGGTACTCTGCTTCTTTGTTCCTTTGGATGGCGGAACTAAAGCAATTATAAAAACAATCCGCGCATGGCTGTTGGAGCGGGGGAGTTCCTGCATGGGGACAGGCTTGGCACGGGGACGGGAGTTCCGTGGATTCCGTGGGTTCCGTGGATTCCATGTAATGTCTTCTACCAGATTCGTCGCGGCAGGTTTGACAAGGATATTCTGCCACAGGGGTGTCCGCATGTTCACATTTTTGACATATGGGGTCCGGGGTGAAATGTTCCTGTTGGGACGAACATTTTGAGCAGGGATATACATTCGGACTCAATTCACTATAGACACAATGGTCACAGGAGTCTGTAAGTTTGGTTTGAGACATGATGTGTTTAGTTCTTGGTTATTTCTTTTTGTTGTTCTTAATCTCTGCCCAGGATGAATTGCAGGTGAAACAATCAGGTTGGCAGAGTGACATGCTTGCTAGTACGCAGTTACAGCAACCAGACTTAGCCGTAAATTGGCTATAGTCCTTGTCGCATTCTGAACACGGGAACGACTCCGAAGGCAGGTCGCTGTAATGGCAGTGAGCGCAGGAGGGTACGATAGGGTCTAACTTCATCATTGAATTTGATTGGAGTTCGGAGGTATTGTAGTACCCCCGGTTGTTTTGTCAAGAATATTATTTAGTAGAATTTGTCATTTCATCTTACCTAGGGAATTCCTTTTCGGTACCCAGCTGACAGGCCATCCTTCACCGTGGCAGAGTGCACAAAGCTTGTAATGAGTTCCGTCATGCCTACAGGTTGAGCAACCGCGTTGTCGCGGCGGTACCCACGCCCGGCACGTAGCTCTCCGGTCTCTAACCAGGTCGATAAGAAATTCAATTTGAAATTGCTTTCGGCAATCGGCTCGTTCCTTCGGTGTTAATTTAGCGTAGGTCGTCCCATAGGTGTGTCGCGCATAATCGCGAACCTCTTGAATTTTAAGACATAAGCAGGCTTTGACAAACCCGTAACGGTAAAAGGCCTGCTGTTCAGGAGTCAGTTTCATCTTCCTTTTCGTCGTTGTGCGTCAGATAAATTTCGAGGGCCATAAGAACTCCTTGCACCTTGCCTGCCATGTAGTAGTAATACCCAAAGACAGCGATGGTGGCCAATATGACGAACAAATATATGATGTCGAATAGCATTAGTTTTATTTCGGTTCAGGTTTCCGAACTCTCATGAGGGGCGAGAACCTGTTGAGAAGTTTTTCCAAATTCCTCTCGGCTTCCTCTTCGATAAAGGCCCAGTCCGAAGTGAGGGCACAGGTGTCACAGACATAGCGATGCACCTGTTCGTAGATTTCTTCATGAACATCATAAGAGGTCAAGTCAGAATACAGTTCAAAGGTTCCACCACACAGCGGGCATTTAAACGTTTTCACTATTCTCCTCCCTAGTTTAGTTGCCACGGCCACTTGTACACCATGTCCGCGGTGGTGCTTCCATCTTCGAGTATGATTCGCATGGTAATCGGGTCTTTGCCCATAACGGTTCCACCTACTCTATGATACAGGTTATCGAAGTAGATAATCTTATCTCCGGGATGCACCCGCATAGCGGGCGGGAACTCGTTGATAAATTTTTCGGCGGCCTTCCACGCTTCTTCCGGGTGCGCTTTGAACGTAGTCCATTTGCAATGGGGACAGCCTACAGAAATAATGTCGGATGCGAAATCTTCAAATTCTTTTAGGGGTGTGTTACATATAGGACATCTAAGCATTGCCATTGGAATCCTCCTTCTGGTTAAATTTTTCAAGACACTTATCTACAAGTTGTTTAGCTTTCTCCCAAGCTTCATCCTCTGTATCTGCATATTCGGATGCCAGAGGACAGTCGATGCATTCGTAGTAGTAAACCGTGCGGTCTTCATAGCAACAATACCCCAGATGGTCCTTCGTAAACAGGTCGTTGGATAGGTCCAAGGGCAAGCCGCACAACGGGCATTTAAGCGTCTCTTTGATTGGTGTCAGTGACATGCGGTTATTATGTAATAGGAGTTTTATTCGTCAAGCTTATTATTTGTCAGCCTGCGCTTTTCACACAGTAAGGTGATGTAGTAAGTAAACTGGGTAGCTAAGATAGACCAGAAGAAAGTTCCTGCGAGCCATACTGCCAGCCCTGCGAAGTAAGCACCAACAGTAGTTGGGGTCATGAAGAAGTAAATGCTTTCTGCCGTGACCACCATAATGAAGAAGATGCAGGCTCCATAGACAATGTGCATAAACCTGTTGACCAGAGCATCATGCATTTGTTCCATAGCACCCTTCTCGTACAGGGTGTATTGGCTTCCGCGGGTTCGGAAAGAGTTGGTTTCTATTCCGGCTTTCTTCCAAAGTTTTTTCACCTCTTCCGTTTTACGGCCATTCACCCAGGCCATAACCCAGCGGGCAATGAAAGCCCACAGGGTGATGAGAAGGGCAACGACAATATACTGGCTGACTGTAAGATTGAGTATTGACATAACTTGTTGGGTTTAATTGTTGGAAGGGTTGTACTTACGGTTTAATTCATCACAGATTTCCCGCGCTTTCTGGTAGGCTTCCGTTCTAGTATAGGGACTGCCTAGGTTTGAACCGTACCAGACTTCAAAAACGTAATGTCCATCACGAAAGACACGGAAATAAGAACCTTCATATTCCCTGATTTCATAGAGGCTCCTTTCACCCACGGAATCCGCGGGTTCCACGAGTTCCAGGTCAAACCATTTAATGACGTTGTCATAACGACCACCCTTTATATTAACCCAGCCGTCCGACTCGTTGAAAGTGACTACGTACTCTTCATCTGCTGGTGGTGTCTTAACATACTCCATACGTCCGCTGGGTGCGAACCGTACCTTATCCCCTGGGCGGAACTTTCTTGTCCGGCTAATTGTGGGTTCCTTAACTTCGAACAGCTGGTCCGGGTCGAACCACGCATAATGCGGTTCGTCCTCATCCAGGTGAATGAAGTTCACTTTAATAGGACGTACTGTAGTTTTATCATCATGGTCAATGACTCCTTTCAACATGACAACCTTGTTCGGTTTACAATCTTCTCTCTTCATTGTGTTTTAATTAGTTAATTGGTTAATTAGTTAATTGGTTAATTAGTTAATTGGTTAATTAGTCAATAAGTTTCCACCTGGACATAACATCCTCGTCGTCGAGCGCACAAGGACACCAGTCCATGGTATCGGTAGATTCGCCATACCTGCTTTGAATGTGACCATCCAGCATCCGTACATGGAATCTGGCTATATGTACAGGAGACAATCTTTCCAGAGTATGTCCTTCCATCATATATTTTACTGCTTCATGAAATTCGAAAGGATAGTTCTTTTCAACAGGTAAAACCAGTTCCAGCAAGTAACTTGAGAAGTCTAAACCCTCAACGGCCACTAGCCCAGTTTCCGTTTCATTTCGGGTTACTACATACGTTTTACTATAATTGAACTGTTTGGGGAGATGCCTGCCTCGGTTAATGAACCGCACCTCGTCACCTTTCTGGAAGAATCTCTTGAAACTTATTTCTGCTTCTCCTACCTCTTCAAGTGGAGATAATACCTCAGAGGAAAATAATACTTCATGGCAATCCCCAGTGGAGGTAGTTTGTAATTCCACTAAAATGGAATGGGACGAAGGGTCTGGATTAGGCAGTACCATCCCTTGGACAAACACTTGGGTTCCTGGTTTACAATCTTTTCTTTTCATTTTAGTTTTGTTCGTTCAATCGTTTCTTAGCACATTTAATGGTCAATTCCACTTCTTTCTTAATTTGTGATTCCGACTCCGAAGGTTCCCGTTCAGGGGACAGTGATGGGTCGAGGAGCCGAACGATACAGAAAGCATCAATCTCCGCTTCCTCCCAGGTCATTTGGGACAGAGGTACTGGACGGGGAGCCGTGGGGGACACGACAGAAACGTACTTCTTCACATCTTCTCCCCCGTTGGTTTCACTTTCAATGACATGGCTAAGACCATTAGTCATGTCTTGAACTACTACGATGTTTTTTGTGGATGGGTTGTTATCCATGCCCATCAACATACAGGGATTTTTACTTTTGTCAATAAGTTTATTTTAGTATGACAAAAGAGGGCCGGAGGATTGTTCCCCCGGCCCCCATGGTTTACTTGGACTTTCTAGTCTTTCAAACCTTCTTTACCGCTTCAGGAGCGGGAGTAGGTTCAGAAGTTCCTGTATCTCCATAAATGGTTGATGGTTGTTTAGTTGTGAAGTATTTAAAGAAGGACAGGGAACCTGTGTCCGTCAGCCGAAATTGTTCGTATTCGGATGGCCGGAACATTCGAGTCCCTCCGTTTTTGTTGATAGCCTCGACAGTGAGAAGAATGGTTTCCACGGATTCCACGGATTCCGCGGTTACTATGGTTTCCGTAACCAGTCGGGCCCAGACCTGCCTTGCCCTCCAGTCTTCTTCCAGCGTGGCTATCGCAGTAATCGCGGCTTCCAGGGCTGGTATCTGTTCAGGAGGGAGAGTGTCTTGTGTATAGGTATCTACCCGGTTGAAACCATCGGCATCCGCATAAACCGCGGACATGCTCATCACCGTCCATATACCAGGTTCGGGGAATTGGATTTGAATCTCTGCGTTGTTCATGTCGTTTACTGAATAGGTTCATTGATGTCCGCGAAGTCTGCGGTATCTTCACTTTCCACACAGTCGCGGGCCAGAGCGTTCAGTGCGTAGTACGCGGGGTTGGTACCACCTGGTTGGTAGAAGGTGTAGTCGCCGTTGCCAACGCTTACGGAAATACTTCCGGTGGTATTATTCACTACGTCCGTCACCCAGCGGCTCAGGCCTACACCCGACTCGAAGTTGGAGATACCCCGGCAGGTGGCGATTTTGAACAGGGTATTCCCTTGCCCACCTGTGACCATGAGATAAATAGCTCCCGTGGGTTCGTATTTATTTATTGCCGCAACTTTCTCCTGCATGTAAATGACCTTGCATACCGTCCACGGTATGGGTTCGTTATGGGTTGCAGGAATGAAGCTGGTAGTCGTCTTGACCTTCCAGCCAGTATCAGCGGAGAGAGCATAAATCTCCCGGACCTTCACAGTATATCCATTACGGGAAGAATCTCTGGAATTGTCGAAGGTGATGTCAAAGATTTCCCCATGATTGTATGCGAGGGAACTGCCCGGTATCATGCTGTACGAATTGATGGACAGGTCTGTGCGAATGTCCTTGCTACCACGGCCAATGCCAAAGGTGAGCTTACTTGCCCCCGTGCACCTCCAAATAAAGGAGATACCCGCAAAACTGGAATAGTTCCACTGGAAACTGCGAGCATGAAATTCTCCCTGAATGGTAGAATGGGCTCCGTTATTTACTCGAATATCAGCACTGGCGTAAGGAACGTTCTTGGTGATAGCCGCACTTTGTGTAGCCGACAGGGACTCTGTGTTAAGATAGGCCTCAGTGGACAGAATATTGGCAATGGTTCCCAACCCTGCCGCATAGGCACGGTTCACTACGGAGGTGTCCGTAGGGATTCCCACGGTCAGGGGGATGTTTATCCCCTGGTTCGCGTTGACGGTCTTGTTGAACGAGGCAACCCCGCCAACTGAAACCGTGCTATTGAGTCGCACCTCTGTGTTGAAGTTGCACTGTCCATTATGGTTCTCTACCAGATAGAACCAGATATTGCCGCTACCGTCGATGGTGAGCGTCTTCTGGTTAACGTTGGCAGGATTAGCAATGCTGAGGAATTTGTTGGCCTCTTCAAACACAATGCAACGAGCCATGCCCGCGGCTGTGCCAAACTGAATGGCCTTCATCTTCTCACCAGTAGTGGCAATGAAGTTGAGGCTATCATCTACCGTCACCGGGTTCTGCAATTTCAGGGGGACAGCAATGTCAAGATGGGACTTGTTTGTCCCCTCAATCACCGCCGCTCCATTGCTCGACCCTCTAATCTGAACAGCGTCGTCTCCCGTGCCCAGCTTAATGGCCGCGTTATCAGCCATGGTTAAGCCCGTTACATTGGAGAAAGACCAGGCCCCGGTAATGTTCTGGTCAGACGCAGGGTCAAAACCAGAGCCGCTTCCACCACCAGAGCCTACACTAAAATTTCGGATGCTGACAAAGAACTCGCTCTCTTCAATGGTGGAGCTGAGGTTGATGATAGCCGTAGCTTCGGTAGCCACGAAGACCAGTTGCTTACCGGAATTCCCCACGGCCAGAAGAGCCTTGGGATTGTTCGAACCATCTACAGCGAAAAGGGCAAAGGCGTATTCGGGGATAGGGTTGTTCGCTCTAAGACCACCAGCATCAGGAGATACATTGATGGAGTAGAGCTTGCCGGATTCAAGGTTGGAAATCTTGTAGAAGCCTTCGGCTACGGGGCCATCGCCCTCCAGCGGCAGTGCCTCATACGTGTCCTCATAGTCAAACCCCAGGGGCTTGAGAGAGACCTTGGCATACGCGGATTCCACGGTAGCCGCGGAATCCTGGGCGTTCGTAGCTACGACGAAATACTTTCCAGCAGGTGATTCGATTTTAAGAACCTGGTTGGAGAGCACACCATTGATGAGGTATTGCTCTTCAGTTACATTAGACCACTCGGAATCCGTGGGTTCCGTGGCTGACAGCTTAAAGAGAATCGGACGGTCGGAGATTAGAGTCCACGCAGAATTGGCATCCGCGGTTCCAATCTTGTAAGTTACACCTGGCTCGATAGCTGAACCGTTTACGTATTCTTTGATATTCATGATTGAAAATAATTTGGGCCCGGCCCGGTAAAGCTTATAGCTCATGGGGTCGGGCCCGTCAAGGTTTAAGTTGCTGTATTACGCGATATTCCCGGCAAAGGTGATGATGGCCGTGCCAGAGTACTGCTGTGCGTTCCCACCCGTAGGCGGCGTAATGGTAAGAATCTGTGCGCTCTGCCCTTCACCAAGCGGCGTGGCCTGAGAGAAAACAATCTTACCTCGAACGTCTTTCCCAGTGAACTTACTGTTAGCAAGATAAGCAGGTTGCATAGTCTGCCCGTCAGAAGCAACTGAGTTCAGAAGAGAGAAGGCTACATTCTGAGAAACAACTGTAAGAACCTGGTCCTGTTTGAAGGAGAGGTCGTCCGCATGCGTTACGAACTCAACACTGTAGTACCCAGCAGGGGCAGGGCCCATGAGAGATACGGCTGTCACCGTGCTGGAGAGGGCCGTAATTTGCGGCTTCGTAAATCCTTCGATTCCTGTTGCGGGAACGAGGGCAACATTTGCAGGAACGGCCCCATCCACGTAAATCCAGGCATTCGTTCCGGTTGCATAGAATCGAACAGAACCTTCCTGTGTGGTGAAGGGAGGCTCTTCAATCGCGCTTATAATCTGGTCGCCAGTCTTGACGAACACGGTTACAGGAGCATCCGCGCTTACCTTCAATTCGTACAGAGTGTTCTCCGTAAGGTTCTCAACACTGTACCACTTATCAGGCGAAAGGTCCTTCGGGAGCTGGGCTCCTTCAGGTGCGGGTACCGGGTCAGCTTTCATGTTCAGCACAATCTCGGCACCTTCCAGCGCGTTCACCAGCAAATAGGCTGAGGTTTGACTGCCCTCTGTCGAGAAGTGATAAGCGGTTCCATCGAGGAAACCTTCAGCTTGAACCTTCTTCAGCTGTTCATCTTCAGCAATGGTTACAAAGGCTCTCTTAGTGGAGGTGACTTCAAACTTGTACCGGGTACCGTTTTGAAGCCCCGTCAGTTGATAGAGTTCGCCACGGTTGATGGCGGCCTTGGTTGCAGGAATGGGAAGTTTAGTTGCAGGCATAAAATAAATGAGTTAGGAGTTAAGCTTGAGATACCGCTTTGGTCTGTTCAACCAGCGGGGTAATGGTGATACTGTGACCTACAGGTACATGGGCTGTGGCGTGCGCGGGAATGACAACATCTCCGTCGTGTACGAAAACTTCCTGCACAGAAGCCTGTACAGATTCGCCGAAGTAGATGACGGCAGACTGGGTTTCCGGCTTGTTGCTGTCTGGGACAAAGTTCACCTGGTGAGCAACGCCAGGGGCGACTGCCGCCGTCCCATACTTGCTTTCGGGAGCTTCTGCTACCGACAAAGTAATTACGGTGTCTGCTACGGTTTCCTTTACGACAAGGATTGCCTGTGTTTTAATATGGAGTTTGAACTCTCTATTAAACAGGGAAGTGCCTTGGGCCTTCGGAGTGTCATCCTCAGTAAAAGTTGCCGTAGGCGTGCCGCGGTCGCTGGTGAGGGTAATGATGAAATCCCCTTCACTTTCGGGGATGAGCATGTTCTCTTCACCGGGAGTCAGTACGATGGGTTTAGTGGTTGGGAGGTCGATTTCCATTAGAGTAAAAGAGTTAAGTTACGCGCCGAAGCCGGAAGCAATGATTGCATCAAGGTCAGCACCTTCAGCCATTTCTTCATCAGTTTCTTCCTGGGTTTCGTCTTTGGGGGATTCTTCGTCATCTTTATCGCCATCTTTATCGCCATCTTTATCGTCACCCTCTTCATCCAGTTCCTGGTCTTCGATGGAGACGATTTCGATGGATTTACCGTCGTCGGAAACTATACCGACACCCATGACCTGTACGTCATCGCCGGGTTTAAGTTCACCAAATTTTTCAGGGTCGTAAGCAATCTTCATTGTGAGAATAAAATTGGGGCGGGCAGGAATGTCCCACCCGCCCCGGTTACTGAGTTAAGGGTTTATATTACAGACCAGCAACAGCGGACGGAGTGCTGACCAGAGAGCCAATGGGCTGACCGTCGGCACCCACGAGGTTGCGACCAGAGGTCGTGCGGATGTGACGAATGACAACACCGTGACGCGGGAAGACAGGCATCGGGGCCGCAGACAGCGTAGCCACGAACAGACCCTGAGTACCCATGTAGTTGGCATCGTTGTCCTTGTTGTTCACCCAGGTGAGTTCCCCAGCGTAGGTCACGGGGTCCCACTTGGCCTGGCCGTAGGCAGACACGGGGCGAGGAACCAGAGACTTGTACACGTCCTTCACGAAGATGATGGTATCTTCATACGGGGCGTTCATGTAGGCAGGGTTCGGGACATAGCGGGTACCCACCGTGGTTTCGACCGGGATGTACTGCGGAACTTCAACCCACTTCTGACCAGTCGGCTTGGAGTCGTCGAAGGTGTAGCGGGGGTTCATGTTGTCCACGACGTAGGTGAAGCCCTTGTACGTCCACTTCACACCCAGCTGACGAAGCAGAGTAGCTTCCTTGCCTTCAGCGGCTTCGGCAAAGTTCCAGTCCTTATGGATGACCTGGTTTTCACGCAGGATGAAGTCAACCGTATCTTTTGAGGTGTAGGCCAGGAACACAGGGGAACCCTGGTCCATGAAGGCGGCAGAGTCGCCAGCTCCTTCGTTAATGAGCAACTGCCATGCCTGGTTCATCAGGTCGTCGTTAAGCGCGGCTTCCGGCTTAACTTCCGGCATGGAGTTAATATCGTTGCTCACCACGTCGAGACCGACGATACCAGCCTTCGTGGGGATAAGCTTGTAGGACGCAATGTTGATGTAGCTCTGACGGTAGAAACGGGACCAGGCGTTACCCACGGCACGCACCAACTGCTTGACGATGTTTTCAGCCTGCTGTTGAGCCTGCCAGGACTGGCGCATACGAAGCACGTCCAGTTTTTCAGAAGCCAGGCGCGTAATGAAGCGGCTGTAGGAATAGGTGGTGGCACCCGTACGGTTGACCGTAATCGGAATCTGGTCAGAGGTGGAGTCGAGACTGATGTTCATCCATTCGGGACGGGGGTCCGTAGCACCGAAGGTTGCGATACGCCCGGAGTCACCCACGCCGTCCGTCCATTCGCCAGACATAATCATCTGGGAGTTCCACGGAGATGTACGAGCAAACGTGCTGTACATGGTAGCGTTGAGAAGGTTGGTCATCGTAACCAACTTAAGTTCCTGGGCCTGAATGTCGTTAGGAGAAGTAGTAGCCATTTTGTAGTTTTGTAGTTAATATGGCAACGTTATTCTCTTGGAAGAATTTGAGGGGTTCTTTGGCGGTCATGGCAGGGACAGGACCAGGATTTATGCACCTGCAATATATAGGAATTTGGTTTGCTCGCGGGAAAGCAAAAAGGATGCACCGCTTTGGATGCACCCTTTTTGGAGTATTCCCGACTGAATGTCAAGGAAATATTTAATAATTCTTAATGAAGCAGGTCAAACGCACTGTGGATAGCGTCGCTTACGCTCATAGGCTTAGCGGCTTTCGGCGTTTCTGGAGCTTCTGGACTGCCTTTCCCTGGGGAGGGTCGGACACCGCGAAGCTTCTTCACCTTGGCTTCCAGAGCTTCAATCTGCCCGCGAGCTTCCAGCAGTTCCTTCTGCATGATTTCCGCAAGGGCTCCATCCATGAAGGAACTGTTATTTATTTTGTGAGCCAAATGGCGGGCATGTTTAAGATTCTCTTCCGTAATTTCGGTGGTAATCCCCAGCTCCTTAGCCCGGTCCTTCATGGCTTCCAGCGTATAATTGTCAAGGTTGACTTCATACTTGCCGCCATCTCCCGATTTACCCCTGCTCGCCTTCAGCTCTTCAACATACTTGTCAGCGTCAGCCTGGAAATTCCCGTGAGCTTCGATAGCCGCGTCACGGACTTTGGCCATCCGAACAAAACGGGAGAGGGAAGCTCCACTCAATCCAGCGTCCGTTCCGATTGTTTCATAGGCTTCCTCTCTGTCGAAGGCATCCAGCTCAGGGTTGAGGGCAACTTCGTTCAGCTTGTTCATATCGACAGATACCCCAGCCTCGCGAGCAATGTCGGCAATCCTGGCATTAGCTTTGTTGTAGGGGTTGGTGACTTGGGTCTTGTATTCCTCTGTCGCAGTGAAGGCATATCCCTTGACAATTTCGCGAAGGGCTTCCAGTTCTTCGTTATTCGGGGTTGCCGTCTTAGCCGCATCCAGTTGCTGTTTCAGTTCCTGAATCTCCTTCTTGGCCTCTTTCAGCTGGACTCGCATTTCAGCAAACGCCTTGCTTGCGGCCTTGCTTGCCCGCTTTTCCTTGGGCTGAGCTTCTTCCGTGTCCTTCTCATCGTCCCCCTCTTCCGTGTCCTTCTCATCGTCCCCTTCTTCCGTGTCCTTCTCATCGTCCCCTTCTTCTGGTTCCGGTTCTACGGGATTGCCATTGGGGTTGGACAATTCAATGGGGACTTTCTGTTCTACCTCGGCCTCCGCTATGCGTGGCTGGTCAGAGGTAACAACTGTACCCACGGGAGCCACGGATTCCGTGGGTGCCGGGGAGTCATTAAATACTTGTTCAAAAAGGCCATGAATGGCGGTGTCGATTGCTCTAGATACGGGGGCCTCCGCAGTAGCGGGAATTTGATTGTCTGACATAAATGTGTATTAGAGATTAGGTTTGAGTGAGTTAATCCAAGCGTTTCGTTCAAGGGTTTCGTGAGGAACCGCAGATACCGGGGCTTCCATGGATTCCATGGGTTGGGCGAGAGTGTGCAGTCCGGCAATGACCGCTTTAGCTCCAGCCGCATAAGCTCCGGCGAGTGCCGCCGCTTCCATGGTTGATGGAAGCGAGACGTTTAATTTAGATTGGATGATGAGAAGGGCTTCCTGCATCACCGGGTCGTTTAAGAGGTCGAACAGAGTGCCTTGTGTTTTAACGTTCGACCTGAAGGCTTCTTCGGAATAGATGGGCCAGATTTTAGACATTGGTACCTCCCAGGTTTGCCGCGGCCTTGGCGTTGGCTTCTACAGTCTTAGCCGCTATCTCTGCCTGTTGCTTTTCTTCGGCAAGTTTGATTTCGGCTTCGGTCTTCATGCGCTTCAACTCAATGTCAGCCTGCGCTTTCATTTGTTCCGGCGTAGGACCTTCACCTTCAGCACCCTCAGCCTGCTGTTGAGCCTGCATAGCTTCCAGGGCTCGCATGCCGTTAGTGATGACTTCGTTGCACCGCTTCACCAGTTTTTCGTATTGTTCGAATTCGGGGACGACTTCCTTACTGGCCTGCAAATAGTCCATATGACCCGCCAGTTGGCTGACCAGAAGCTGGAGAGGCTGAGCAAGTTGAGCCATTTCTTCAGGGGAAAGCTGGGCATCCGGGACGAGGGACAGGATGTAATTGGCATGCACTTCGGCGTGCGTCCTGTGGTCCTCGTTCGGCATTACCGGAACTTCCTGTCCTGCCAGAAGCTGGTTGTTCTGCATAGATGCAATAGAAGCGGCGATTGTTTCGGACGGGTTCGGGTCATCCTTCAAGGGCATGAGAAGGCGAGCAGTGCGCCCGTTCGTTTCGTTAGCGATAGCCATGCGAACCAGACGTTCCTGACCTGCCCTGGGCATGAACTGCATGTAGTTGAGGCACTGCCGAAGGGCCAGAGTCCTTCTTACCTTACTACCTGCACCAATGGGAGGAAGAGCCGTAACGCTGTCGAGGTCGATTTCATACAAGGCTTCCACAGGTACTCCGGCTTCGGTCAGTCGGGCTATCATGCGCTTGCGTTCCTCGGCTCCTGCAATTCCTTCATCGTAGTCCTTGCGGATGACGCGACGGACGATTTCACGCAGGAGGATGGACAGGTGTTCCAGCAACATATCCATAATGTTGTTGCTGACCTTGCTTGCATTACCCATGCGGATTTCCGCTTCCAGCTGAGTGCGGCCCATACCACCATCCGCGTTTACGTCGATTTCACCAAGACGTTCACGGATTTGGCTTTGCAATAAGGTAAGTGGCATACCCGCAACCTGCTGAAGGTTAGGAGTCGCATTGCTCTGAATCTGAACAGAGGGGTCCAGAATGGTGTAGGCACCCATGGGATTAACCATGGCAGAGAGACGGGAGGACTCGTTGGTGGCCATCACGTTCAACGCCATACCCAGGAACGCGGCATCCGTTGCCTGGTTCATGAGCTTGTCGATAACACGAGTATGCGGAAGAAGGTCATTGCCATATCCGCGCAGAGCATGGATGTCTCCATTGGTGCTACTGCCCAGAGGGAAGAGGACGAACGCCTGTTCCATGGAGTCATAGGCTCCATACTTCGTGTAAAGGAATTTGGTATCATCAACGTTTCCTTCCTTGTCGCTCTTCACATCCTGACTATTGCCACCATTGCCGTTCACGAAGAAAATGGAATGGGTTACGGTGCCATCGAATTCACGAACCCACATGTGGGAAATCGGAATGCTGGTACCGATAATATCGGTCAGAGTGTAGTCTCCGTTCTTGAGCATCTTCTCAGTTTCCCAGGAGACGCGCTGAGGCTGAACGGTTTGGTTGTAGCTGGCTGTGCGGAGAACCTTCATGACTTCTTCCACATCCCAGCCCGCTTCGCGTGCCGTCTGCGGGTCACGAACATAATCGTAAAGCTCATGGGCACGCAGGGTGCGCGTTGCGAATACTACTTCCAACGTCTTGCTGTCCGGCTTAACCTTGCGCTCAAACGCAAACTCATTCAGACTGCCTGCCTTAAAGAACCAGGAATCCGGGTCCTCGAAGTAGGCAAGGCCAAAGCCGTGGAAAGAGAAGTAGTGCAAGAGGTCCGTAATGATGGAGGTGAATCCCGGCATAGACTTAACCATCTGGGTAATCTCTGAGGAAAGAATGTCAGAGTAGATGGGTCTGCGGGCATCATCGCCAAAACGGGTCTGGACGGAAATGAATTCGGGGTTATCCCAAACTTCACGCAGACTTGCCGCAACCTTTTCGCGAATGATACGCATGGTGCGGAAGTTGTAGTTGGTCCGGTAGTTCTGACCAACAGCGGAGAGAGCCATGGGGTCATAAGGGCGTTGGCCGTCGAGTTCAGCCTGCGCTTCCGTCCGTGCCTGCATAGAGAGCTGGTCAGCGGTGAGACAGAAGTACAGAAGGGCTCTTGCCTGGTCGGCGGTGGGGACCCGCTGTTTCAGCAGGTTCCCCTTCTCGTCAACCACGCCAATGACTCCGGGCCCTACGGGGGCTATGGAATCGGGCTTAGACATAGAGGTTAAATGAATTCAGGTTCGGAATCTTCTTCATCTACGGATGCGGTTGCGGCATCCTCCTTGATGGCCTTCTTGGTTTTAGGCTTGACAGCTCTAGGAGCTACGACACGGGCAGTGGGCTTTAAGCCTTCGGCCTCAGAGAGGTCTTCACGAGCTTTCGTCGGTCCTCCCTTCTGTTCACTCTGTCCCATGATTTTAACAGTCTCTTCGCTAAACTTGGCAATAGAGACTTCGGCCAGAGTGGTTACTGGGCTTTGTCCCAGTTCCTGGGGCAGTTCAAACCCGGTGGTGTCGGGGATATCTCCGGTTTCAATAAGCTCATCCCAGTTGTCCACGTTGTAGCACTTTTCAGTCAGAACGCTGTCAAGGAAGAGTCGGAAGTGGGGAGACACTGTGACATAAGGTACCCGGTGGGGGTAAATCTTAGCCAGTTGGCTGGACATGACGAACGTGCCGTCAAGCGTGTGAGATTCCTTAGAAGATTCCGTGGCCGGGATAGTGAAGTACTTACCAGCAACGGTATCACATTTCTTGCGGAAGAACGCGGCATCCAGGGCATCAATGGCTCCTGGAAGGAACGTTTCATTGCCTCGTTCAGATACCCAGATAATGGGACGCTCGTTCAGGTCGTTCTCGTAAGCAAGGGCCTGATGAAGACGGGCGAACATGTGAGTCACCAGCTTGTAATTATCAGTGACGGGGGTAAGGAGTTCGATAGTTCGAAGGTCCTTGAACTGATTACGTAACAGGTTGAGCATGGGTTCAGCCGCCGCTCTCGCCCGGTACGGGAGCATAAGCCAGATTTCATGGTCAGTGCGGCTGGACACCGCTACGCTGTCGAGCAGGTTTTGAGCAATCCGCGTACCATTAACGAGTACGCGGGGCTCACACGGGATTACTATGGTTGCCATATTTGGTTATAATACAGTGTGTAGTTTAGTTTCTGAAGGTACTAACGAAGCCTCTACTGCGGCATCCGTCAGTGACAGGGCCGCCTGCGGTGGCAGGATGCTGAAAGCCCTGTGAGTCATCAATGCGCTAAACGCATACCAGCGAAAATAGAATTGAGCCTCCACGATGGGCTCGTACATTAGAAAGTTGAAGTAAGGGTACTTACGGTCCTCCAGCCCTCCTAAAGGTTTTGCCACACCCATGTAGTTCTGAAACATGTTTCGTCTAAAATACACATGGCGCACGTCTTTAAGCGTAATATCCTTGGGGCACATAAGATGCTGAACATTACGGACATCCTTTCTAGGATTGTCCACTTCAGTGGCCTTGGGGACTAGAGTAGTAGCAGTAACATTGGCTTTCGACAGGGAGCTAGAGGAAATCCAGGAGGTATAATACTGTCGATATTTCCAGGACTTGCCCCATATCTCCTTATCCCTCATCACAGAGGTGAAGAGTTTCGAGTTTTCTGACCGCAGGGGACCTGACCCTTTCTTTGGTTTACTCATCGTCTGACGTACATTTACATGGTTTGTTCTTAATGTCAATCAGATAATTTACAAAATTGATGAAGGTGGCAGAATCGAATTCTGGCAATTCGCGCTTATAACTGGCATAGGCACTAAGACTTGCCATAGGTATTGCAGACCAGGGTTCATATACGTTTGCCAGTTTGTCCACCATATCCCGGAGGAATTTTTCATATTCGGGAGAGGGAGCTATCAGCTTCATGAATACATCATAGTCGGTAATCTTCTCCGGGCTGACTTTCCGGTCAAAGGTCAGGGGGTCATCCGCATACTCTATCCTCTGTAGGACGGGGGATATGGATTGCTTATGCTGACTGTACTTTACCTTATATTTATTAGCATGATTCCGAAGGGCATTGAGGTCGTCCAGCCATGCATTCATTTGCTGGCACCAGGAGCGCAAGGCCTCAATTCGCAGTCGGATGAGATAAGCTGTGCGCGTAATCTGGCTAAAACATCCGCAATGAGGTACCTTACTGGCACCAGAATAAGAGGCCTTAATCAGATTACCGCAAGCGCACTTAAATACGTAGGGCTTATTAACATCGTGAGAATAGCCCACAATAGTGAGGAGCCCTACCTCCTGACCAACGGGATGGGGTTTCTTTTCCTTCCCCATGTAGTCAGGATAAATATCGGGTGATTTAATTTCTTCCGGCAGGTTGATAAGAGTGACCGGAGTCCAACGACGTAATAGTTCGTGTAAGTTTTCGTCTTGGGTCATGCACCTGACTATAGGAGCTTCCTCAAAATTGTCAACTATTTTTTACGTCTTCTTCCGGCTTATCACCTTTCTTCTTGAGTTTAAGTGTGATAGTACGGCTGGCACTGTTTTCTTTAATCTCTGGACGAGTGCCGTCTTTGTTGAGAGCTATAGGCCCACCCTGCAATCCCATCTGGGTAATCGTCTCAGTCTGTTCAAGTTCAAATTGTTTAATGACCGAAGCGAGCAGGTCCATATCCCGTTTGGCGATGGCTTCGTTAAACCGTTCCCACAAGCCGTGGCTTCGTTCCATGATGGAGAGGAAGAGAGGAACGTCCTTAATGGATTCAATGTCAGCATCGGCCATGAAGCTGGCAACCTTCTTAAACCCACTGTTCATCAGTCCCTTATACTGCTCACTCATGTTCTCGACAATATCAAGCTCAATCTTGGTGCGAGCTTCCTGACGTTGCAGGATGCGGGCCTGGGTATTCTGGGTGTAGCTGTTGAGAAGCTGATTCCTTATGGTCAACTCTTCACGAGAGAGTTGCACCTGGTCCACCAGCTTATTAACCTTGTCCTCCGTAAGTCCGGTGATTTCAGAAATAACAGAGACGGGAGCCCCTGCTTTATACAGGCTTAATGCTTTGCGGTACAAGGTGTTCTGCCAGTCGTAGTCGGCAGTGACAGGGGCTGTGGTGTTTTTAGATGCGCTTGTCAGGTCCATAACAGATTCATGGCTTGGTTCACTTCCTCGCGGAAATTATCCCGCTTGGGTCGGTCCGCTTCGGTAGCTGGGGTAAAGCCTCCAAGGTATCTCCCAATATCCTGGGCTTCGATGTAGGCTGTGCCGTCCGTGCGGTATTTGATAACTTCTTCATGTTTTACCACTTGCTGGTTCCTGATGTCAAGTCGAATTTTACCGAACTCAGGCCCCATGATTCCGCGGCATACGTGGACAATAAGAGCCAGAGCGTCAGCGTTGTCAGGGGATTTGCGAATCCGCTTCTTCATTGCTACCTTGGGCTCCACGGAAATACGGGTGCCATTCATGGTATAGTTGCGGGACTTCAACTCCACAATCGTCGTAGGGTCAAGGCCATACAGCTGTCGTGCGTTAATGGCGAGTTTCATGCACCCCCACAGTTCAGAGACCTTATTGGAATACTGCTGACACGCTTCCTGATTTTGGAGAAGGCCCAGCGGTACCTTGCTGGCCTGGCCCGCGAAGCTGACCGTCTGGAAATCCGTACCGACGTGCTGGGCCAGAATCTCGATGAACCCAGTACCCCCGGTAACGTCAACGGCAAGGTGCTTGCTCTGAACGTTATTGGCACGAAGAATTTCACCCACCTGCTGAGCGATGTCGAAGTTGCGCTGTTTCATCTTCTCCTTGGCTCTGGTGGATTTGAGCAGGAATGTCTGAGTAACGGCACAGGCCCAGAGACCTTCCACGGTCTTCCCTACCTTCGCGAGTTTTAGGCAGGTCTGGTCCCCTCCATTAGTGTAGGCAGGGTCGAGGCCCGCAATGGTGATAAGTTCACCTTCACCCCAGACAGGCATAGCGTCCGCTCCACTCCCGTAAATTTCCGCTTCCGACATAAGGCTACCTTCTTCAGCGTCGTCAGAGAAGGTGGCCTTGTGGAACCGGAGGACGAACGGGCTGTTTTCCCCGTACTGTTCGATAGTCTGCTGAACAATGTCGAGCGGAGTATAGAAGCTCCAGTCTTCGCGCTTGTATTTGATTCGCGGGTTTTGGGTGTTGTCGAAGCGGATGTAAATCCCGTCCTTAGTCTCCCAGGAGTACTCTTCGAAAATATCAACGGAGTTCCAACCATCCTTCGGCATGGCCATCACCCCGAAAGCATCTGTGCGGCTCTTGGGGTTGGAAGCGGCCATCAGTGTGGGGGGCGTGTCTGCGCGGTTGGTGATAAGGTTGGTGCGCCAGACTTCCACCAGTTCAATGGGCAATTCGGAAAGCTCGTCATAGAAGACGTGCATGTTCTTTGCTTTAATACCAATGAACCGGGAACTGGGGTCGCCAACGTTGGCACAGGGAATAATGGAGATGCCGCGGGAGTCATCAATATCTCCTTCCTCGTTAATACCTTTAATCTGGCCCTTACCATCAACGAGTTTGCCAGGAAACTCCTTACGCCATAACCTCTTAATATCCTTGAAGATACGTTTCTTCGCACCTTCAATGGTGGTAGAGGTGACGAGACACAGAGTGTCAATAGGGTCAGCCAGATAGAAGAGCAGGGCCATGATGGCCATGGACAGGGACTTCCCACAGGAGGAACCGCCACCCATAATGCAGACGTTGTACTTCGATGCGGTCTCTATCATTTGCTCCAGCCAGGGAGTCCAGGTAATAGGAGTCGGACTACCCTCGTAATTCCAGAGCAGGTCAATCGCATTGTGGGCATGGCCGTATCGGCCCAGACCACCCTTCTCTACAGGCCAGTCATATTTGAAGCACCAAAGCTCAATATCCAGTTCGGAGACTCCGTATTCCCATTGCCTCCCATATCGTGTAAAATGTCTTGCCATAATTCAGAGTCGAACAATATCCCAGGAGTCAAGGGTCAGGGTGTGGTCGCCATTGAGTTCGCGGTAGGCCCACAGGAGAATAAGCAGGGCATCCGCGTTCTGTAGCGTTACCTTCACTCCCGGAAAGTTCTCCATTGCTATCTGTTTAAGGTTGTTCTTCCAGCGGGTTCTATCCCGCGCAGTCAGGCCCGTATCGTAGGCTCCAACAGCCCGCATCCATTTGACAGGGGGAACTTCCGTCAGCTCATATCCGCAGGCGGCGGCATAACCGACAACGCGCCCAGTAGCATAGCCCAGGATTCCAGAGCTTCGGGGGTTGCTCACCTTACCGCATCCGCTCATAGCGTAGCTCATCTTCTCAATTACGAGCTTGCGATGCTTGTGGCGAGGAAGCCGATTCAGGAGCCCTTCCAACTCGTGGGTATCTTCCGGCATATTTTGTACGTAGATTTTTTTCTGCTGGGTGTCCGCGAGTACAAGGGCTCCGTGGACTCCGGGGTCACATGCTACCAGTTGCATTCGGGAATATACCGAAGAAACGGAGGATAGTCAAGCCTAAAGAAAACCCCCTGCCACGCTTCCCAGCGCAACAGGGGGACTCCTAGTGCTAAACACTAAACTATGGAAAAATCAAAGGCAATGAGGCGAGCCGCTTACTTGGCGACTGCGGAGAGTATGCCCATCTCCTGAATGGCCTCCACCTGGCCTTCAACGGGATGGGGTTTGAACTTAAGGAACGCTTTCGCGTAGCTGTTCTTACCATCGCGGCTTACAGCACGCTGAGCTCCAATCTGGACACGGTAAGCGAGAGAACCCGTCTTGGCACCCTTCAGCATCATGAACTGAATGAAGGGAGCCCCAACACCTGTGTACTGATTACCTTCCGGGGTGTAGCGGGCAAGGGTCCACTGGGCACCCATGAAGTCAATCGTGAAGAGAGCATCAAGGTCATCCTCCGTGGTGGAGGCATCCTTAATACCTTCGGGCTTCTTAATCAGGAGCCACATGGCCAGGGCGCGGTTGACCTGGGACTTGTCGTAGCCTTCGGCTTCGTATTCTTCCTTGGTATTCCAGGATTTGGCGAAGACTCCAGGCTGACGCTCGTTGAACGGGATGTATTCCCGGAAAAACTTTTTGGCTTTCAGCACAATGCATTCCAAAGGATTATTGCGCTCGGCGACAACGAGACCGTTAAGGAGGAAGGCACCAAGGCTACCTACAGGTTCCTCAAGCTTGGCTTCCTCACAGGAGGCCTGCCAGAGTTTGAGGTAGGGAATCTGGATGTCGGACGCGTCCGTTTCACCTTCAAAGGACTGATAGGTTTCGGCAGTGGCAAGCTCCTGCTTTTCAGTGGTGCAGAGGTCAAGGGCTTCGTCCTGCGTGTCGGGGTTACTTGTATTTCTTACGGTTGCCATATGTATTCTAGTATTCTTGTATTCGAGTTGAGGGAATTTCTTTAGCGAGTGAACCGCCCTCTTAACCTCTCGGTGGAAGTGAACATATCAGAACTTCCGAAAATGTCAACAACTTTTTACTTCATTTTCAGCAGAGCCATTGCGCTCTTCACTTCGCGGACAATGCCCAGGTCCTGCAAGTCCTTCAACAGGAGTTCCTTAGCGGCTTTCTTCTCTGCCTTGCTCGCTCCCTCGACCGCGGTTCGTTCCAGTACGATGTCAAGGAGCTTAGCTACGGGAAGCCGGGAAACAGTGTCCAGAATCTCTTCCGGGGATAGATGCTGTTCGACATAGGCGCGGAACGTATCGTTGTCCACTTTAATCGTATTCCCGCGGCTGGCATACTTCCATCCGGGCACATCTACCCCACAGGCGAACAGGGTCTTGGCATAATCCTTATGCACCTTATTCGCCTCCCCAATAATGCTTGCGAAGGAGAGAAGGGAGCCCAGGGTTTCCGGGTTGTCCATGGCGGTGCCTACGCTGTCAATCATTCCCTCCGCTAAATCCTTGTCCTTCAGTACCTTGAGGGAGAAGTTACGGGCCATGCTGGTAATCTTCTTACAGGTCGCCAGTCGGTCGCAGTAAGGGCAGACATGGGGAGAAGAGCTGTAGGCATACGGGTTGTCCGCATCCCGTCCATGACGGATAATGACAGAAGCAATGGATTTCATGGCTTCCGTGGCATCCATGGGTACCGCGGGCATGTCGGAAGAAAATGTCGGTGATTCCTTCGTCCGGTAGAAGGCGGCGGTTTTAAGCGCATCCTGCTGGCTCGGTTGAATTACTGCAAGTATAATCCTTTCACATTCAGGACGTTCCGCAAATTCCAACAGTCCGTAGTAAATAAATTGGCTATTGACCTCAGGGTTGGAAACGGGCACCATGCCCATCTTGTAGTCGATAATCATGGAGGTATTCCCATGTCGGAATAACACGTCGGCAGTCCCCGTCTGTTCCGGGTCGTCCGGGTTAAAAAGGATTCCGGGGAACTTATGTTCGGGCAGGACTTCAAAGTCTGCCGTCCCTACTTCCTTCTCCATCATCCCCCGCAGGATGCCAACCATATTGTTGGCCGCGGTGTAGAGGGAACGTTCATGCTTGGTCAGAAGCATATCCGGGTTCTGGGTTTCCAGGGCTCCGTGGACTCGGGTACCCACGGCAGAGGGAGAGAAATCATCTTCCTCTTCTTCCTGTGTCAGGGGGCGGGGCACGTAACCGGGGCAGGTAGCAAGGAGTGCTATCTTGCTGGGGCTGTACTTGCTATGAGTTTCCTTGGAGTTGTCTGCTGGTTTTTCGTTATTCGTTTGCATTGTGTGTCAGTGAGTTAAAACAGATTTCCTTAGTGTTGAGTGCTTTGATGATTTTTTCTTCCACAGTGTCCGCGGCAGTCACGATATATTGAATCGTGGAGGATTTCGTACCCAGTCGGGCAATGCGGCCTTGGGCCTGCAACAGGTTCTGAATGGAGTAGTCCGGGGAGATGAGAGCCGCGCGGGGATAGTTGCCGTCCGTATCATGAAGAGACACTCCGGTCCCGCCCGCACTAATCTGAACGAGAGCGAGCCGTGTCGTATTCGATTGAAACTTATCGACTTCTGCTTGTCTCTGGGTTCCCGTCAGCTGTCCGCTAATTTCGGAATACTGAACCACCTCTCCGGCCTTCTGGTTAATGAGGTCCGAAAGGGTAAGGATGCTGTCGATGAAGGAGACAAAGATGGCAACGCTATACCCGCTTTCCAACAGTTCAACTGCCTTCTCTGCCATGGTGGGGAGCTTAGCGAGCTCTGACTGCTGGCGAAGGCGAAGCAATTCCACTACCGCGGGAAGCTCAATACCTTTCTCATTGGCGCGTTCAATAGATTCGTCCCAGGCGTTGTCCAGTTTGGTCAGAGCTTTCTGCAATGCCTTAATCTTGTTCATGCCTTTCACGTCCACGTCAACGGACAGATATTCGATTCTATTCTTCGGGAAGAAAGTGTCAAGCTTTTCCTTGTCAATCTCCGTCATAACACCCGCATCGAACAGCTTGCGTTTCAGGTTCTCCATAAGGGATTGAGTTCTAGTGGATAGCTTAAATTCCAACCCACCCCAGAAAGATTCGGTACACCCCTGCTGTCTGGTCCACATCCAGAAACCGATACGGGGGTCCTTAATCCATCCGGCATAGGTGGCGGGAACGCTCATATCCAGCGGCGTAATGAACGGAGTGGCTGAAAGCATGATGGTGGGAATCTTCTGGACTGCCGCCGACAATGCCATGATGTTGCTCTGGCTCCTGTATGTCTTGGCCTTGTGGCTTTCATCCAGAACGAGGACAGCATCTTCAGGCAGGGACCACCGACCGTAGGCAATCCGGTTGCGGGTAAGGCGTGCGGGTTTTGAGTAGAACGGTGTGTTACCCATACGGATTTTCTCCCAGGAATAGATGCCCGCATCAACTACACCCTGCGCCTCCATGGCGCGCTTCCACTGGGTAACAACAATGGCCGGACAGACGATGAGGGGCTTACGCTCTAGGATGCGAGCCGTTTCAATCGTGGTCAGGGTTTTCCCCGTACCCGTGCATGATTTGTTGACGACGAATCCATGGGCGCGAATCGCCTTGACCATAGCGTCAATGCACTCCACCTGCGGTGGGAATGGTTTAAGAGGATTGCTCATTTTCTGTACTTATCCATGATTTCAGGTTCAGCGAGGAGAGGGAGGGTGTTTGCCCAGTCAGGCGTATCTTCCATAATATCCTCAATCCGCTGGGCGTACTCTTCCGCTTTATCCGCGGGAACCATCACCACCGCCTCGTCGTGGACAAGAAGGCAGGGGGCGGCACCGGGCAATTCCTTGCAGAGACGGTTGAAGGCACGGACCATCAGGTCGCGGGCAATGGACTGGATGTTGTTGTTGCTCAATAGGTTAGTATTGACAATGGATGACTTGTAGCCGAAATCGACACAGGTGGCAAAGTAGGGACGACGGCCATCCTTGGGCTGGATAAGCTTCTTGTAGCAGTTACGATAATAGAGCTTACGACCAGACGGGAGTGCGAGAGCGAAGCTGTGGGAGGGAGTCCGGTAGCCACGGGCGGCCAGTGCGTCAAGCTCGCGCCACCATGCAACGACTTCGGGGCTTCGGCTTCGGTACATATCGACAATGGCCTGGCACTGGTCACGGTCCATACCGGGATTCGCCCGCTGGATGGCTGACCACCCGGCACTAAAACCACAGGCAAGCACCCCAGCCTTCACATGCTGACGGAGGTTTTCCTGGCCCGGAGTTTCCTTGCAGTATTGTTTGAAGTCCTTAACAGAGGCGGGGATGAGGCCCCAGCCCTTCGCGTTAGCGGCATAGATATCCTTTTCCCCGGCACGAAGCGTTTCAAGAATTTTCTCCTGTCCGCAGAGCCAGGCGGTGAGACGCGCTTCAATACCCGCCCAGTCACAGACCACCAGTTTGTAGTTCTCTGGAGTTTGTATTAGCTCGCGCTGGTTGAATCCCATAACACTATCACGGTTAAGCTGTTGCAAGTTTAATTTGTCACCACCTGCCGTCCAGCGTCCCGTACTCGCACCGCAATAGGTGAGCGTGTAAGGGATTCGGTCAATGCCTTCGTGGTCGGTATAGACACGGGAAAGCATGCGCTCGGTCAGGGAGATGAGACGGTTGACGCTTCGATACTTGCCAATGAGGGAAACCCAGGGAACGAGTTTTCCATACTGTTCGAGCCAGTCCGTGAACTTGTCGCTGTTCTTGCTGGTAGTCTCCGGCGGTGGGATGTTCAGGTCCGCACAGGCTTTACGGAGTTGGGGAATGGAGAGTTTCTTCTCCAGCGGGATGGCTTCCTTGTACTGCCCCCTCGCTTCGTTCAGGATTTCCAATCCCTCTTCAATAGCCTCGCGGTTGGTAGGAACTCCCCTCCATCCCATCATGCAGGTATTGAGCCAGCACTCGCGTTCGTAGTCGGGCCAGAAGCGTTCGAACTTATCCCAGACGGCAAGGCAGTAATAGGAGTCGCCTGCCACGTATTCCTTCATATCGTCGGGGATTACGTCAAGGGTTCGGAAGTCCACGCCCTCAGCTTTGGCTCGTACCTCCTTGCTAATCTCAATGCCCCATATCTTGGCCACAATCTTTGATAGTGCGCCATATATGGACAGGTAGTTGGCCGCGGCGCGTGAACATACCCATGCGTTGAAGGGAGTACGGAATCCGGGGGTTCCGGGGGTTCCGGTACAGCCTGGGGCTTTCAGGCCGAACAGGTAAACGGCATAGTCGAAACTGGCGTTAAAGGACACGAGGGTTTTGCCCTTGGTAGTCTCTGCCCAGTTGAAATCCTTGGGATGACCTACCCAGCAGTACTTGCCGTCATACGCCGACATGATGTACGCGTCAAACTTTTCGTGGGTGCAGTAGGACCGGGCATCCATGCAGGTCATGGAGTAATCCCCTTCGTAAAACGTTTCGAAGTCAATGGCCAGAGTATCGCCCGTCAGCTTTGTCTGGTCATCCGTGATTTCCATTTCGTAGCCCGGAATCTTCGGCAGTGAGAATGTATTATCCATTAGTCGTTCTGGTTAAGGTGTTTCTTAGCGTCAGCGTAGCATTCGTAAGGAGTAGTCCCGGAAAGGTTTTCTTTGGTTCGTTCCTTAAAATACTTGAGGGCATAGAGCATACGCCTGCGTATCTGGTCCTCCTTTTCGAACGCGGCATAGTTTACTGCACTGCTATCAACTGCTTCGTTCAGGACAGCCGTAAAGAGACGGGCGGCAAGAACCGCAATGTCATAGGCTTCCTTAGCCCGTTCCGTTTCATCCTCTGCCTCCTTATATTCTTCAATCTCCCATTGCAGGTGACGAAGGAGGTCAGAGGCAGATTCGACAAGACCCATTTGCTTGAAGGTCCGGTCGATGTAATCGGCAAGTGTGGTGCAGGATATGGCGAGGTCGTTCATGGTTTAGTGTTTAAGGATTTCTTTGATGCGGTCGTTAGGTTCAGGGTCAATATCGTCGGGGCCTACCATAAAGACCCGACCCTCCTTATTCTCTACAAGAAACTTATAATCAGCACCTTGCGGAGTTGTTACCACGGTTATGGGTGCTGTGCCTTTGAGGAACGTTTCATCCCCAGGGCGCAACAGCATGAACACCGGGAGAATGGCAATCTGCCGAAGCCACTGCTCCATGACCTCGAACTGTGCGGTAATTACCGAAGTATCTGGGTCGAATTCGTAGGGTGGAGTGGAAACCCCGCAGAAGGGGCAGGTCAGATACATACTGGCCAGAGACGGAAGGACTTGTGTCCTTGTTTCGAACCGTATGTCGCTCTGGTGGCAGTAAGGGCAGAGACGGGGAATGCTGATGAGCGGAATCCCGTCGCCGGAGTAGAGGGTCATGTCGTTGTCTTTCATGTGCTTATTTGAACAGGTTGAGAACTACAACACACTGGGCGATGAGCCACAGGAGGAATAGACAGCAGAAGTAGAACGTTTCGTGTTTGGGCTTAGTCCTGTAAATCTGAGTACTGAAGATGTTGAATATTGCGGAAATGGCAAAGCAGGTCGCCGTGAGCCAAAGGAACGGACCAGCTTTAGCCATCCATGCGGCGATGACTACCTGAGGCGTGAGCCAGAGGAACTCGCGGAAATGAAATCTGTAATCTTTAATGAATGTGTCCATGATTGGTTTAGTCTTAGTGGGTTGATGTAAGCAAGTGGAGGGCGGTAAAGAGGATGATGAGCACGAGATAGACGATGCCGCGGTGCCACCATTTCTCGTTGGGTTCGAGCCTGAAGAAGCAGGCACCGACAAAGGTGCTGATGGTCAGGAGGACACAGGCGATATTAAACAAAGTCTTCAACATGGCAGTTCAATTAGTACATGGCTTCCTCGGCTTCCTGCATGTCGATAATCCAATCAAGGGAGTCAATGGCCTTGTTCAGCTGGTCACGCTTCTGAGACAGCGCGAAGCGTTCCTGCATATTGGCGTTCTGAGCCTTCAAGTTGGCGAGACGTTCATTGCTCGGCCTGCCCAGTTTCTTGCCGTTGCGGCTATAGCCGGGGCGGGCGGCTTCCGTTACATGAACCTTGTTCTGGTCCTGATTGATGAGATTGCCCAAACCATTCAAGAGGTTGATGAGCTTGGAGATACGCGCATGGTTGGCACGCAGTGACTTGAGCTTCTGCTCAGCTTCCTTAACCTGATTGCTGAGGTCCGCTTCGAGCTGGGTCAGCTCATTCAGGAGGGATTCGTTTTCGTTGGTTGTCTTCATGTTATATTGCTGGTTGGCTTATTAGTATTCAGTGGCAGGTAAGGGAGGAAGCTTAATGGGCTCACCTCGTACCTGCGAAGTGAGCCCATTATGACTACGGTTTTATTTTTGTCAAGAAAAAATTATAACATAATTTCCGTTTTTTGTTCGTCTTGCTCCCTCCATTCGGGGAACTTGTTGTACCAGCGTTCCTTAGTCTCCTTGCTGGCCCACTTAATCCAGTCCTCTACCAGCAGATATGGCATGCGGCGAGCCCGTGTCTCACCTACCTTCTGCTTGGCTTCTGCGGCGTTAGGTCCATACAGCTTGATGAGAGCGGAAGAGAAATCTCGGATTGCGGCTTTCGTCAGCTTGATATCCACCCTCGGTGGGTTGATAGATGGGACTCCCGTCTGGTCAATCTGGGCCAGGGCGTTGAGCAGATTGGAGGAACACTTCATGTGGGGATAGGTATGCTTCCACAGGGGGTCTCCGTTAATATCTGTATCTTGTACCCAGTCCACATAGCGGAGCCGACATGCGTAAGCGGCTTCAGGGCTCTCCATAATACCATAAGTATCATTGATTTCCTTAGACATCTTAACCACCAGGCCTACGCGGTCTGAGAGCCTTGGAGCCTCCCGGTTGTACTCTTCACGAATCTGTGCCCAAATCTGTTGAAGGTCCAGACTGGCGCGAGCCGCGTAGTCCAGGCGAGCGTCGTCGTGTGCAGACTTGACGTACAGGAGGGAGAAGCGTCGGTTCCCGGTCACGTCGGACAGGGGGTGGTTCTCATTGGTGCTTCCGATAAAGCTGGCACACGGATAGACCATGTTCGGTTCCTTAGCGAAAGCGAAACGGACAAACTCGGCAAAGTTGTCCAGCGTGTCCTTGAGCTGGGAACTTTGTTCGCGGTCAGACAGAAGTTTGTCAATTTCATTCAGCTGGATAGCGACCAGCGTACCCTTCTGTCGGGCCAAGTCCTTGGCATCCGTAGCCATGCGGGAAGAGTAGCAACCGTCAAATGGCCAGAACAGCTGGTCACACCACGTCGTCTTACCACAGCCTTGGGGTCCGATAAGGATGGGGCAATAGGAATCAAGAAGCTTGCGGGAGCCCTTAATGTGACCTTCAAGCCTCCCGTATAGGGTGTAGAGCCAGGTACGGAGTACATAATCGAGCCAGGCGGCGGGTTCCCAACCAGCGGGGGTGCGGGCTGGGTCGAGAGTTAATGTGGCATTATACGCGGAAAGACGGTCCTCGCCATCCCAGGGGCGCAAGCGGGTCAGTGTTGCAATCGGGTGGTAGAGGTTCTGATAAGCCGCGTTAGTAATCACTGTGTTAATCTCGTTCTGAGTAGGTGCCGACTTGGCTGACCTGTCGAGGTAAGATACCCAGAAGTCCGTCAGGGGTCCCGTCAATCCGCCTGCAAGAGTATATGCCTTATTGGTGGAGGAGTCGATAACCAGAGTTGTCTGAGCAACCTTATTATGAATGGGGACCAGGTTCAGATGATTCATTAACGCCTTAATATTGAGAGCAGTAACCGGGATAGAGGAGGACTTCTCCTTTGTAACCGGGAAGTCCATGGAAGCCACGGATTCCGGGTCCTTAATATCCAGAGCAGAACCGGAAGCAAGGTCCATGCGTCCCTTAAGGGCATCCAGCACGACTTGAGGTGGATTGTACAACCTGTCCAGGTCAGGGTGTCCCGTAGAAACAACGGCGGTAGCAGTTTCGGCGCGACGGCGCACCCTGCTGGTCCTGAAGTCATAGAAGAGCTGAGCCATGGAGCGGAATCCTGGGTGCCGCTTCGCGGTATCGCTTTCCTTACTACAGGTATCATGGAAGCAGGTGAATCGGGAACGGGCCGGGTCCCCTGCCGGGATGTAGAGGCCCAGGTCATCTTCCCCCCTCTTGCCAGTGCATATGCCTTCACAGCAGGGGCAGTATGCTGTACGGATATAAGTACCCTGCTTATCTACGCCCGGCTTCATGTTGCGGATAGTCTCCGCTTCTTTGGGGCGGCCCTGCAAATCGAGCCACTGGGCGAACTCCAGCAGTAGTGGCGGGAGCGGTTCAGTTGGGGAAAGGAGGTTATCCGCAATATAGGAACTGACTCCGCGCTCCATAGCCTCACGGAAGAACTTCTCCATGTTTTCAATGGTAAATACGGGGGATGTACCCCCGGCGGGTGCGATATATTCCCCTCGATACAGGAACTGCAACCGGGCAATATCACTGCACTTACGGTCCATCTCGACATGGGCCACCTCTGCAATCTGCCGGACCAGTTCCTCATATACTGCCTCATGGAATACCTTGCGAGCCTGTATCTCGGATTCCACGGGTTCCGGGGAATCCACGCTCTTCGGATTGTTGAGGTAGTAGACAATCTCATTGCTTGCGCGGAAGAAAGCCTTAATCCCCTTGTTCGGGCTGGTGTAGGCGAAGACGAACCCCGGCAAAGTGGCGAGCTTCCCCCGTGCCATGGCAAGAAGCTCTGCGGGGCCATCGCTATTCCCATCCTTGCCCCGGTCGATGTCAATCCCGAAGATACCCGTATGCTCCCACAGGTCGGGCAGGATGTTAATGAGGCGTTTGACGGACTGACTCTGGTAGTCCGGGAGCAGGTTGTTGCGGGAGTTGAGGATGCGGATGGAGGGAACGATAGCAGGGAGTGCCGCCTTAACAGGAAGCGGCTTATCCTTATCCCGGTTATCGGGCGAAGCCCAGTTCCGGGACCACTTCTCGTACAGGGAGCGGTAGGAAGCTGGAACGCTATCCAAAGAGAGTTCCCCGTTCTGAACCTGGATGAGGGAAGACAACTGGCTGGCACTCAACAGCTGAGGTGTAATATCCCCGTGCAGGAAGTTGATGATTTCACCAAGCGAAAGACGGGAAGTGTAGTTGCAGGAACCGTGTTTGGTGAGAGGTATGGGGGAATCGAACAGCTGGCGTTCGGACAGGGCTGTAAGCGTGAATGCGGTTTGGCTGGATGTAGTCATTGTCGTATGATTTAGCCTACGTAAGAGAATACGATGCTATTGGGGTTGAGAAGATAGATGGAACGGTTGGCGTGCCGTCCGGTGCGGGTAACATACCTGTCCCGTTCAAGGCCTTGCAGGATAGTGCGAAGCGTGACCCTGCTGGAGTTCGGAAGATGTCCCAACCCGAAGGTGAGACTGTCGATAGACCTGTTGCGGGGGTTATCCCGATTCCGGTCCAGCAGGTAGAGCAGAGAGACCGCCTGCGCTCCCGACCCCCAGGCCCACAAATGACGGTGGCTGAAGGCCTTTGGTCCTGGCAGGGCGCGCGCCTCAATCACGGCACAGCCCGCCCTGAGAAGGCCCTTGTCCAGTCGACCCGCGAAGCTGAGAGAAACATAATGGGAGTAGTCGTGAGCCATGTCGTTTGCCGTGTAACGGGGAGCAAGGTTTGGATGGAGGCCAGGGCTCTCCAGCTTATAATAGAAGTGAGTGAGAATAAAATCCATGCAGGCGGGGCTTGCATCCCCTCCCAATGTAGCATAGAGTTCGGTGAGAGCTTCGCGGGTAAACAACTGGGGTTGTGGCCGGGAGAGGAATATGAGGTGGTATAATCCCTCGTTGAGGGGAGCCACGGGTTCCGTAGATACAATATCTGTCAGCCGTTGAAGCGGGCCCGTCTTGCGCCGGGGCTTACGGATGGGGTGCTTCTGATTGAGATAATCGGCGAAGAGCCACTGCCGATAGTGGCCGAACGGGTCGATTGATTGATTTGTTGTCATCGATGGGGCCTTAGCACAGAGAGACCCAAGTGTCAAGAGAATTGTGTTCTAACTTGAAACTTCTTACATGGTGAACGATGGAACAACAAGGTTCGGAGGTTACGTAAGTTCCTTGGAGGCAATGGGTTCCGTGGGTTCCGAACAAGATGGAACAAAGTAAGATTGGTACAAATTTTTATTGAGTGTTAATGAGTTACATCCCCTATAACAATGAATATATATAATTTATTTAATGTGTGAGAGAGTAATAAAAAATATACGCACATACACACATACACACATATACACCGCGCGCGTAAAGCTGTTCGTTGTTCCTAACCCTGCAACTCGTTGATAGTCAGTGAAAATTTGTCACATTCTCATCTTGTTCCACTCTGTTCCACTCTGTAGTAACTTCTTGATGATAAGGGAGTTAACCCACTACCAAAGTTACGTTGTTCCACTGTTCTAGGCCAGTCACAGCCTCTGTCAAGCGGGTTCCTCCTCTTTCCCCCTCCTGCTCACCTCCGCGCGTACCTACGCATGAACGCCTGCATCACGGGTGGCTACGCACAGTCCCATTCTTGTCATGTTACCCCTACCTTCCACGAGCTTACCTACCCTCCCCCTTGTGATTGTCCATCCCGCTCTCAAACCTCTCTTTTAGGTATGGGTAACATTGTAAGTAGGCCTAATAAGGTAGAACAAAGTTACCCCCGGCTAAAACGGCCTTGACCTCCTTCAGTGGTTAACGATAGCCAACACACTGTGCAAGCGCGTGGGGTGGTGGGGTAACATGTCAGGAATGGGCAACCTTGGGTGGAAGCTATAAGAGCAAGAGCTACCTCCTGTATGATGGAACTTCCTACTGTGGGCCTGGGTACCCGCCGCGCGTCGTTTTTGCTTGACATGTACCCCCGGTACCCTCGGAAGCCATTGCTCCCACGTAAACCGTTTTTGCTTGACAGGGTTTCCTCCCCGTGATAAATTGCCCCCGGTCCCCACGGAGACAACGGCTGACACCGCTACGCGACGCGAGTTCAGAAACCCTTCCCTGGCTAAGGTTCTCCGCACGGGCCTTCCTTTCTACTGGTTTAGTCGTATCTTTCAGCCCCTCCAGGTATCGCCTTCACGGTACTTCGGAGGGGTTCTTTCATGTTGCGACGCTGTAGATGTTGCTGTTTATCTGACAGTGCCCTGTGCATGGTAATGGCCGCATGTCGATTTTGCTTGACATGGACTGCTCCATGGGGTTTCAGTAACTCTAATCTGGTCCCTCTTAATCCCTACCAAACTAGTAGGATTTAATATGCCTCTTGGAACCCTCGCCGCGCGTCGATTTCTCTTGACAACAAAAACCCCGGAAGCCGTTGCCGCGACCTCCGGGGAATCCAATGGAAGTTGGGTTCTCGAACTCGAAACCAGGTCTGCCCGGCCAACAGTTTTACTCGACATTATCTGTTGCGGCTACCTGAGTAAAGAGTGGGTCTACAGTTGGGGAGTGAGCCCTTGCAGACCTCTTCGAGAACCGGAGGCTTTTATAGCAGAAATCTTTTTTCTGTCAAGCATAAAATAGATGAAAATGAAGCCCAGCCGCGCGTCGATTTCTCTTGACAAGCCTCCCCCCTGTCTGCCCAGAAGGGTACCCCTACCCCCGCACCCCTGCCGAAAAATTTGTGTCAATCTTTTACAATAGCGCATGTGTTGCCCCGAAGCCCTGGAAACCGTGGTGGTATTTGGACATTTTTGGCCAGAAAAATTTCCCCATGGCTCCAATTTTTTCCGAAAGTTAATTGCGCCTAACCTATTAGGGCCTCCCGGTTCCCGTGGCCTCCCGGCATCCACGGATTCCACGGGTGTCCGGCTTCCGCTTCCCCTAACCGTCTTATACTCAATAGGGTATATGGTAGCACACGCCTTCACGCAATCGTTGCATGCTTCCGTTCTAATCTGTTTCCCATTGACACCCTGTTTCCCATAAGTCCCACGGAATCAACGGATTACAGTTCCATACATCGCATAATGCATATAATGCCTAATTGGTAGGAATGTTATTTGAGAACTGGCCTCATCTTTTAATCCCTACTAATCCTGTCGGAATAAGGGGAATACGTTGAGGGTGAAGGTCTTAAATTATTTGAAGCACGCTTCATTTTACAAAATTGTAAAAGGTTGGCACATTTCCTATACAGTTGTATAAGAAATGTAACAGGCTAAACCTTAAGGAGTTGTGCAAATTGACGTGCGGCTGGAATCCACGGCACCCACGGAATCCATACTAACCGCTAACCACACTACCCACGGCACCCACGGAATCCATGCTACCCATTATCTACGGCATCTATATTATCGTGAGCGCATGGGAACCGTGGGAACCGTGGAAACCGTGGAAACCGTGGAAACCGCATTTGGAGATTGTAGGGCCCGCAATCGCAGATTGTATGACAAAATCATAATTACCACAGGTTCAACGGGTTGCACCGCTTGCGCCAATGAGTATCAACAATTATCAAATAAATCTATTGACAGTACCCTACTCTCTTGTAAAATGAGCACATCAACCGCCCACAAGGGAGGTTAAACCAAACAATAGATATGAACGAACTGGAAGAATACGAAATCGCCGCAATTCCTGAATGGGCCCTTTGTTATTTGGAATACGGAGATACGGACGGCCTAACCTTTGAGGACATTGCGCTTGCCAATGGGTTTAAAGCTGACTATTACCTTGTGGCCCGTTGCGGTGAAGAGCACTACTTCACCCGCTTCCCGGCTTTCGGCTTGCCCGCCACCGTTGAAGATTGGAAAGTCCGGCTCCGTGCCTAAACCCGCTCCCTTTTTGAATCCTAACCAATAGAAAGAAATAAGTCATGAACGAAAACGGAACCACAGAAATTCCCGGAATGCATCTTACCGCAACTATTGCGCCTGACGAAATGCCCGGAAAGTATGCCCTGACCCTTATCCATTTCGGCGGGGCCCTTGCCGATTTATCTGCCCGCTATGTACTGGATTATGCCGCCGCCATATCCATTGTTGACCAGCTCAAAGGAACACAGGAAGCCGGAAGCCGCCGAACCTATGACAGGTTTGAACTGGTACGCATTGGAGATAGGGCATTTATGATGATGATACCGACGGCCGAAGAGAGCCGCCCCTTGCCTATCGAACTCTTGCGTACCCTGCCTATTGTTGACCGTGCAACATGGTGCCCCTTCGGACTGTCTCAAACCTCATTCCCGCATGATTTTTACGATAAGGGTAAGGGCATGCAAATCGTTTTTGTGCAAGTATATTGATTTTGTCATACTCCGAAAAAACTTATTGACAACATTTGAAAATATTAAATAATACTCGCAACCGCCCATTGAGGGGCCGAACCAATAGAAAGACAATACATTATGAACAACAAAGAACTCCATGCGCTGGTGTACGAAACCAAAAGGGGGAAATCTGTATGATTGTAGTGGACAATGTGGGCAACGTAAAATTTGCCGCCCCGGTTGCCCCGGAATCCATTAGGCCCTGCATCGATAATATCGACGTTGCGGTATGTTGGAATGAGGCTAAAGACCTACTGGAAAACTATCTGGGCCATGATATCCGCAATGATAAGGATGCCCGCAAGGCCCGCAATCTCTATTTCACGGATGTGGCCACTCGTCAGGGCAACAATATCGTAGCAACCCGGCATGAGCTTAATACATCCGTTATGGGAGCCGCCGCCCGTTTGGCCTTCGGCATTAACGACTAAATATCAACCACCAACCAAAATAAACATATGAACACAGATATTGCATATATTCCTACCCGCCTTGTCAATTACCTCCGTACAGGGGCCTATGGAGATACCACACCAGAAGAACGGGCACAAGCTGACGAGTTTTCCCGTCATTTTTTGCTTGTCTCCCCTACCGCCCCAGACTCCCGGTTCGAAAACGCCCCTGCCTTTGGTGGCCCGGCACCTTGTACACCTTGGTACGTGGACAGCCGCTACAGATACACGGGTATCATTCCGGCACCATTATCTACCGAGCTTCATAATTGCACCGTCTATTTCTGGGAGGAGCGGAGCGAGCCGCCCGCGGGAGCGCACAAGCCGGACGGACGCAGGACAATAGGCACCTATCTCAATACCATGACATCAGTACTTGCCCGCAATGACGGGTGGACGGCGTTTGCGGTCATCCGCAACGGGCGTGTGCTCTTTGCCTCCCATGATGATATTTACCTGCCAACCAGTATTGCCCGCATGGACTTTCGTCTTTCCAAATAATTTTTCAATCCATAAAATCCACATAATAAGAGAGTTGCAACTTTTGTCATACAAAGGTGAAAATTTTTAAATAAAATAGTTGACAACCTAAGCACATCCGATAAAATAGCCACATCAGCCACCCACAAGGGGCGGCAAACGACTCAAACCAAATAGAGAACACTAAATATGAATACCCGAAACTATGTTGAAAAGCTCATGTACCCATATCTGGACGGAACCGCAACTAGCGGAAAAGCACCGTTGCGCCGCACCGATTATGGAAGCCTCCGCTCCATGAAATTTGAAGGGCCGCTCTTGTACTCCTACTCTACTATCATTGCGGCGGTGGGTAGAGCAAATAAAATCCTTTACCTTTCTTCCCGCAAGTACTCCCAGACTACCACCCGTCAGCAGAAAGACGTTACCCTGATTGCGGAAAAGGAACGCTTCCGGGTTATCCACGTAAGCAATATTACGGACTACGCACAAGCCGTTATTAATCAATAAATTATCCGTTTTGTCATACAAAGTAAAAAATAATTTGACAAGGTAGCAAAATCTGCTAAATTAGCTTCATCAGCCACCCACAAGGGGCGGCAAACGACTCAAACCAAATAGAAAAACTAAATATGAATACTGCAAAAACAATCGTTGTCCTGTTTGACTATCTCAACGCACACGGAACGGAGGGGCACAATGCTAAAAAACGAGTTAAGAACGCTCTCCAACGGGAGCATATCTGTTGGAAGCACGGCAATGCATGGCTAGTCTATCTCCCTGCCCATGAATCCGTTGAAGGCTTGGAAGATTTAATTGCTGGTGCCCTCGGTGCGGTTTCCCTCCGGCTGGGACTGGTAGTTGATAATGAATCCTACTTCGTCCAAGGACGTTGCCCAGTAGATTTTCACGGATTGCTGAAACGGTTCGGTGGGTATGTCTATGAGGGGAAAGTATATTGCGCCACCCGTCAAATGGAACTTTCTAACCGTTATTTTCCCGGATGCTATCAGGACGCAGAAGACGGAATGGAGTACCTTGAAGAGTGGAGCGCACCCGGCTATGATACTAAGGGGGAAAAAGTGGAACTCTTCATGCGCTTCCGACAAGTTAAGGGGCAGGAAGTGGAGCCGGAAAATCTGAATTGGAGTAAGTATCTCTCTCACGTTATCTACTTGTAACTTTGTCATACAAACTGGAAAATAATATGAAAAGAATAAAATTTTTACCTTTGGTTGACGATTTGGCGTTCCGGTATAAGGTAGTTAATAGGGAATTGATTCCCATGTTGGATGAAAAGGCTTCTCCCGTGCCTATTAAAGATGCGGTACAGTCGGAAAAGTATGACTGGCTGGCTATTGTGACAAAAAGACCAGTTGAAGAACTTATTTCGGAAGGCTATATCGAAATAGGTTTAGTACGTCCTTATGCAGAGGAAGAAGATTCAACAATTTATTACGTTCGGGCCGCTTGTCTAACGCCTTGCACCTTACAGACATATAAAAGAAAATGTTTTAGAGTGTTTCCTTCTCACAGAATTGCAAAAATACAGATAGCAAAACTACTAAATAAATCTCCGTTTTGTCATACAAACCGTAAAAATTTTAAATAAAATAGTTGACAACCTAAGCACATCCGATAAAATAGCCGCATCAGCCACCCACAAGGGGCGGCAAACGACTCAAACCAAATAGAGAACACTAAATATGAATACCATTGCCGAACTCAAACCTTATGAACGGGTGATGATTAAAGACCTAGCCGCAAATGTGAGGCGGGTTGAACCATATACCCTGCAACTCTCAAAAAACGCCGCAACGGAACTAGTCTATCTTGCAAATCTGGCGGAAAAATGCGGCACAACCCTTGTGGTCATTGCTAAAAAGAGAGGACTGCTTAAAAACGTACCACACCGGGAAATGACGATTGACGAGTACCGCCGGAATGATGCCGATTGGAAAGTTTCCCGCGTCCGCATATCTGACCCATTGTGTTTGATGCTGGAAGATGCCGGAAGATGCTGGAATGAATGCCACCCGACATGGACGAGATAACCGCCGAAACATTTCGGATAGGCGGAATGAGGGGAACGCCGGAAAGGGAGATGACGCTGGGGCCGAAATCAGATACACCGCAAAAAAGAGAAAAAAGAATTGACAAGCGGAAATTTCCCGGTGAATGGGTTTTATCAGGCATATGCCCTACCAGCGGCCCCTTAACCTGCCTAATATTTACAAACGTGAAACGCACTGAAAATAAATAGGTTTCAACTTTTGTCATACAAACCGTAAAAATTTTAAATAAAATAGTTGACAACCTAAGCACATCCGATAAAATAGCCGCATCAGCCACCCACAAGGGGCGGCAAACGACTCAAACCAAATAGAGAACACTAAATATGAATACC
>ENA-OZAJ01000045-OZAJ01000045.1-human-gut-metagenome-genome-assembly--contig:-NODE-45-length-71409-cov-14.690122_pt1 | contig 71409 bp, 49 predicted proteins | sample MGYA00243301_ERZ653499 | MGnify/ENA primary metagenome ERZ653499 (study PRJEB26926, sample SAMN06165039) | human gut metagenome | biome: ENVO:00009003; feature: ENVO:2100002; material: ENVO:00002003... | reverse complement strand
AGCATCTGCCTTACAAGCAGAGGGTCGGCGGTTCGAATCCGTCAACGCCCACCGATAGGAAGCCTTGCAACTGCAAGGCTTTTTTCGTATCCCCTTTCCTGGTTCGGATTCCGGGACTTTTTATTCTGATTCTTCTTATTATTCTTATACTTATTCTTATGTTCTGACATATCGGTAAACAGTGGTTGCGGTAGTTTTGGGGTGAAATGGAGGTGGCCGCTTATTCTTTTAAAGTCCCCGAGGTATATTGTATCGGACGCTTGTCTGAAGAGGCGGGTAGCTCGTTTTTAAATAGTATCAGCATGATGGTTTTATTAGTTGACGCCGTGAATTAATAAAACGGCGGTGCTGAGCGGTGAGATCACGTTGCGGATTAATTTTTCTTTTAGCGGGTGACTTTTTTCTGTTGCCGGCCGCTTAATGTTTCAGTCGTTTTGGGAAATTGAATATCTGGTCTTTTATGAGAGGCTTTCCACCTGCTGGTGTTTGTTCAGCCAGCAGGTGATTGTGTAATTATTGAGGGGTGTATTGGTGGAGGTGCGATATACAAATAAAAAAAAGAGATTCCATTTGGAATCTCTTTATCTTGGTTGCGGAGGCCTGACTCGAACAGACGACCTTTGGGTTATGAGCCCAACGAGCTACCAACTGCTCCACTCCGCGATGTTTATTTCTTAATTGCGCTGCAAAGGTACGGACTTTTTTTGAATTAAACAAGAAAATGTGTGATTTTATTTAAAAACTCATATTATCTTACGGGAAAGTAGGGGGTAAATTTGTTTGATAGAGATAAAAAGACTACTTTTGCTCAGATTATAAAGCATTGTGCAACAAAGTTAATAGATAAGATGACTGTATCAAAGACCCGGACCAAGCTTGTAGAAGTTGCCCGTCAGCTTTTTGCCCGAAAAGGGGTAGAGGCTACGACAATGAACGACATTGCTGTCGCTTCCAAAAAAGGTAGGCGTACATTGTATACTTACTTTAAAAACAAGGAGCAGATTTATCTGGCTGTGGCAGAGTCTGAGCTGGAGGTGCTTTCGGATACAATGGAAAAGGTGGCCCGCAAGCCGATTGCGGTCAACCAGAAGATTCTGGAACTCATTACTACTCATCTGGACCTGATCAAGATGCTGGTGTACCGTAACGGTACGTTGCGTGCCGATTTCTTCAGGGATATCTGGAGGGTGGAGGCAGTCCGCAAGCGCTTTGATGCTAAGGAAGTATCTCTCTTCCGCGAAGTGCTGCAGGAAGGCAAGGACATGCACCTTTTCGGAATCGATGACGTGGAAATTACTGCCGACATCCTGCATTACTGCATCAAAGGCATGGAGGTTCCGTACATTCGCGGTCAGATAGGGGAAAACCTGGACGATGAGACGGGCTGGAGATACGTGGCGAATATTGTTTACGGTGCTTTAGGATTCAAGGAAAAGGAAATAAAAGGAATTTAATCTTTAAAAATAAATCAATATGGGATTATTAACAGGAAAAACAGCCATCGTTACTGGTGCTGCTCGTGGTATCGGTAAGGCTATTGCATTGAAGTTTGCTGCCGAAGGTGCAAACATTGCATTCACAGACTTGGTTATTGATGAAAACGGAAAGAATACTGAAGCTGAAATCGCAGCTTTTGGTGTAAAGGCTAAAGCGTATGCTTCTAATGCTGCCAACTTTGAGGAAACTGCGAAGGTGGTAGAACAGATCAAGGAAGATTTCGGATCAATCGATATTCTGGTTAACAACGCAGGTATCACTAAAGACGGTCTGATGATGCGTATGAGCGAAGCTCAATGGGATGCAGTAATCGGTGTAAACCTGAAGTCAGCATTCAACTTTATTCACGCATGTACTCCGATCATGATGCGCCAGAAGAGCGGAAACATCATCAACATGGCTTCTGTAGTAGGTGTACACGGTAATGCCGGCCAGTGCAACTACTCAGCTTCTAAGGCAGGTATGATCGGTCTGGCTAAGTCTATCGCTCAGGAACTGGGTTCTCGCGGTATCCGTGCCAATGCCATCGCTCCGGGCTTCATCATCACAGACATGACTGCAAAACTGTCTGACGAAGTGAAGGCTGAATGGGCTAAGAAGATTCCTTTGCGCCGTGGAGGTACACCGGAAGATGTAGCTAATATCGCATTGTTCCTGGCTTCTGACCTTTCTTCATACGTTTCTGGTCAGGTAATCCAGGTAGATGGTGGTATGAACATGTAATTAAAGCTATCTGTAAAAATATGTGTGGGAATGGAGGATAGAGAGTTCCTGAAAGAATTCTTTGTCCTTCATTTTCTGTTTTATTAAGCCTATGACCGTAGTTTACGAGGATAATCATATAATTGTTGTCAATAAAACGGCTTCAGAGATCGTGCAGGGCGACAAGACGGGGGATGTGCCTCTGTCGGAAACAGTTAAGCAGTACCTGAAGGAAAAATACAATAAGCCCGGAAATGTGTTTCTGGGAGTGACGCACCGTCTGGACCGTCCGGTGAGCGGACTGGTGGTCTTTGCAAAGACCAGCAAGGCGTTGTCGCGCCTGAACGATATGTTCCGCAACGGTGAAGTCAAAAAGACATACTGGGCCATTGTGAAGCAGTGTCCTCCCGAACCGCAGGGGGAACTGATGCATTATCTGGTGCGCAACGAAAAGCAGAACAAGTCGTATGCTTACGATAAAGAGGTAAAGAACTCGAAGAAGGCAGTATTGGACTACCGGCTGATAGGGCACTCAGAGAATTATTATCTGCTGGAGGTTGACCTGAAGACCGGCCGCCATCATCAGATCCGCTGTCAGTTGGCCAAGATGGGATGCCCGATCAAAGGAGACCTGAAATACGGCTTCCCGCGTTCCAATCCGGATGGAAGCATCTGCCTGCATGCGCGCAAGATTCATTTTATCCATCCCGTTTCCAAGGAACCGATTGATTTGGTCGCTCCGCTGCCCGAAGGAAATCTTTGGGGATGTTTTGCCGACTGATGTCCCGGAAGAGGAAGACTGTATGTAATCTTTTCAACGTATATAGAGAAAGGGCCTTCGGATGAGGAAAGCCCTTTCTTCGTTTTATGGCGGAAGGATATTTATAAAGCAAAGAAGGTATATCCTATCAGATTGTGCAGACTGATCTTTTCCAGCTCTGAAAGATTGGCAGGCTTGGTTAGTCCGTATTGTGTCCATATGTCGTCATATGCAATAGTAAAGACTATTTTATTCTTTTTACTGATCATATAGATATTGTCATTTTCCAGGCAAGTGCAATATTGATATCCGGAAGTGTCGGTCTGACTGAGGATCGCATTAAATTCAAAATTTCTATGAGGTAAGTTCTGTATGACTTCTGTAATATTTCTGTCGTCAAATATTGAAGGAACATATAAATAGTAATGTTTGGCTTTGACAGACAGACCGGAAAAAAAGTTTTTTCCAGTATCTATCATCTGATTGAAAACGGATTGGGCATGTTCATGTGTCACTGAAATTCCTGGAAGTACGGCATTGGCCAGTCTGATGTAATCTCCGTATTTGGTGACCAGAAATAAGGAGGCAAATCTCATGTCATTGCTTCCGTATGTTTCGAGAAACAGGCTGGGTTCTGATAGCTTTTTATTTTCGACTGCAATCTCTCCTTGAGTATATTTTCGTGCTTGCTCTTGAAAATTCTGTTCTATAAAAAATTCATAAAAGGGAATCAGTCCCCCTTCTCCGATTTGAGAAATAGCTAAGGATTCTTTGTTTTTCAATGATTTTGCCCATTCATTAAAATTAAGTTCTTGGAGATTTTCAATTTTACTGGGAGAGGTAAAGTTGTTGAATAGCCCTTCTCCACCAAAGGTCCGGAAAGAGACATGTATAGCAGAGAAGTTATTGGAAGAAAAAGAGAAATTCCCTTTTCCTTTATGTAATGATATATTTGTATCTCCTTTGCTTTCTTTTAAGGTCATCGAAGCACCTATGCTGTCATACATTTCCTGTTCTCTGTTCCTGTAATTTTTCTTTGATTTATAGTTCCCATGGTACAAGGCTGTCAGAGTACCTCCGGTCTCTATGCTGGAAATTAGAAAGTGTCCATACGTTTTCAGGATATTGCTCATAGGTTTGTGATATAGTTCTTTTTTAAACCGTGGATGGTAATAATTGGTCAGATCGATATTGGCTGCTCCCTCTGTTTGAATTAAGTGCAGGGAGTCTCTATAAATAATATTAAGTTGTCCATAAACGGAGTTTTCTTGCCTTACTGATGCTGCGTTGAAAATTTCAGTAAACGTCTTTTTGCTTCCAGCTCCGAACAGGGCTCCGATTATAGGTATATTTGAAATGGAAAATCCTCCTTTGATGGTTTTACTTACATGAACGGATTGTGCATATGTATTGAAATCGGTGTAAGTAGCGATGTCTGATATCCAACTGTGGATGTCTCTTGAATGTATTAGGTCCATTTCTTGGTTATGTTCCGCTTCTTGAATAATTTTTTTTAGATCTAATACGGGTAGAGTGATGTTGGATATATCAAATAACGGGAGGCGGACAGGGCTAAATCCTTGTCCTAAATATTCATATTTATATAAAATTTTGCTTCTGCTTTCTTCTTCAGGAGTATATTGGAGCTCAAGTTTTAAAGGAAATGAAGAATCTCTTTTCCTTATGACAAAGTTTTCCGTTTTTACTTCCACTTTATTCTCTGCGGTATTTTCCACTGTGGTACTTTTAACTGTCGTAAATTCTGTTTCTTTAGTGCAGGCAGCTAGCTGCAAGATAAAGATTGAGCATAAAAAAATTTTTTTCATAATGTATTAGTCTAGTATTATTTTAATAAAATGTATATTTTCTATATTATCTATTATGTTATAATTATAGAAATGAAAAATTAGTTTTTATGTATATTCCTTTAATTAAAAGCTGTTTATCAAAGTACTGAGGAAAGTGGTGGAAATGTTCTTATGTTGAATATATATGCAAAAATATCTATTTTGAGATTGTAATCAATATCTAAATCCTTAATTTTCTATAAATGATAAGTGTGGTAATATAATAGAAAGTGGTTTGTTGTCTGTTTATAATGAAAAACATACATTTACGCAGAAAGGGGACGCTGTCGCAGCGTCCCCTTTCTATTAACACATAGGCATCTTCATTTTAAGAGTTGTATCATAATAGTTAGAAATTCATACACCTCTTACTCTATGGGGTTGGGTTTTATAGTTTAGTCTTGTAGTTTAGTTCCTATGAGTTGTCTTATTTGTGTGTCTTTATTAGTTACTTATTCTGTTTGTATAAATAAAAATGCAATAAGCATGCCATAAATTGAGATTTTGTATATTATATTGATAATCAGTGGTATGTGGATTATATATCCAAAAATGAAGTGTGGAAACTGTGGAAAAATAGAGGAGGAGTGTGGAAAAAATCCCCACTTTCTTCCCCTGTTTTCTCCACAGTGATGCCACAGGTGGAGGAAAGGAGCGGAAAGTTTTCCCCACAACAGAAATTTCCTTCAGACGGGTTGGCACGTCACTCTGTGCTTTCACTGATTTTAGAATGAGGTACTGTTATCCCAGCCAATACTTGCTATATGGGGCTTTGGATAGTAGCTTGACAACTGCATACACGCAGATAAATGTAGCTGCAGAAATCACCGGGACAGAAAGCAGGACGGTATCAAACAATGGATTCAGATACCGGTACAGGATATTCAGTACCATAATGTGTGCCAAATAGATGCCATAGCTGTGGATGGATATATCACGTATGCAACTTCCCCATTTCCCGTTCCCTTCGGCAGAAAGATTCATTATCATGGAAAATACCCCGTAAGTGAGCATGGCCACATTGGTGGTACAGAATCCCCAGCTCAGTTCCAGTTCGGAAGCCAAAGAAGAAGTTTCTATTCTGGAACAGAATATGCCTGCGGTAATGGCATATCCGACTACAGAAATGGCGACTGCATAAGGAGTGGACAAAGCCCCGTATTTTTTGATGTAGGCACCCAGGATCAGATATCCGATAAAACCGTTGAAATAATAGAAAGCAGGTGTCGGATTCCAGAAACATTCTCCCAGTACGTTCGGATATACGATATGAATGTAGGGCAATAAGGTGGTCAGCAACCATAGCGCAAGATAGGTTTGCATTTCTTTTTTGGAGCAACTGGAAAGCCAGGGTGAGATGACAGGAATCATCAGATATAATCCTATGAGCATGTAAATGTACCATAGGTGTCCTACTTCTACTCCGAAGTTGACAGGGATATGCGCAATGTTGATCAACGCTTGCGTCAGCGTATCTCCCCTGTAGGCCATGTAATACAGGGCATATAAGATGCACCATACGGTAAACGGATATAGAATTCTTGTGAATCTTTTCTTGAAGAACTCGGACGTTGTACTTTTTATCGGTAAGAGCAGGTATCCGGATATCATCACGAACAGGGGCACGGATATACGGGCCAGACTCGTGATCAGGCCAATGAGAAAGGTACTCTCTCCTTTTACGGCACTTCCTCCTTCGCCGATATAGAAAAATTCACTGGTGTGCTGATGGGTGACTAAGTAACAGGCTAATACTCTTAATAGATCTAACTGAAAGTTTCTTCTGGTATTTTTCATCGGTTAATGTTTGTAGTTATAATTATCGTTTTTCTATGTTTACATGTTCATGCTGCGGCTTCTTTCCCTGTGTCCTGGACTTGAAAATCCAGACCGTTTCCCCTTTTTTCTACAGGCTTCCCCGATTCTCAATGTGATGCCTTATTTTCTTGAATATGCTTCAGGTGCTCTGAAGCGGAAGCGTGTATGATGATGCCCTGTTGCAGAATAATTATTTATCGGCAAAAATAGAAAGAATATATGTAATGTGCCCTCGAAACAGGAATAAATATGCGTGGCAGGGGAATCGGAATCTGATAATGAATGTATTTATATAAAGAAATCCGGCATTGGCAGGTAGTTTGTCAATGCCGGATTTCTTGCCGGTTTATAATTGGATGTCAACCTCATTCCGCATCTGCTTACTGAGGAATGTTATACAGTTTCATTTTATTGTAAAGCGTCTTTCTGTCTACACCCAGCAACTGTGCAGCCTTTGTCTTGTTGTTGCCTGTCTGCTGGAGAGCATTGATGATTCGCTGCTTTTCCACCTCTTCGTTATGGAGTGCGAAAGACTGAGGAGCAGCCTCTGTCGTATGGGCCAGAATCTCTTCTCCCAGTTCGGCTACCGAGATAAAATCTCCCTGAGCCAGCAAGGTCGCCCGTTTCACCACATTTTTCAGTTGCCTGAGGTTGCCCGGCCACGAATAGCGCTGCAATGCCTCACTGGCCGCTGCATCAAATCCGATCAGGTTACGCTCCAGTTCGCGGTTGGCCTGGTCCAGGAAGAAATTGGCAAACAGCAGGATATCTTCCGGTCTGTCTTTCAGGGCAGGCATCCGCAAGGTAAACTCATTGATACGGTGGAAGAGGTCCTCCCGGAAATTCCCTTTCGCAATGGCCTCGGTCAGGTTCTCGTTGGTGGCACTGATCAGTCGCACGTCGACCTCTATTTCCTTGGCAGAGCCGATGCGGCGTATTCTTCTTTCCTGCAAAGCACGCAACAGCTGAATCTGCACCTCATAGCTCAGGTTGCCGATTTCATCCAGGAAAATCGTACCCCCGTTGGCTTCCTCAAATGCTCCGCACTTATCGTTCAGCGCACCGGTGAAGGAACCTTTTACGTGCCCGAAGAATTCCGAAGCAGCCAGGTCTTTCGGTATCGAACCGCAGTCGATGGCAATAAAAGGCTTGTTGCTCCGCTTGCTCAGTTCATGGATGCGGTGTGCCACATACTCTTTTCCAGTACCGCTTGCACCATTGATCAGCACCGACATCTGCGTAGGTGCTACCAGCCGCACATAGTTATACAGTTGGGTGGCCGCCTCACTCTTGCCTTCCAGGTAATTCTGGCTGGTTTCCGTTTCGGCTTTTGCGGCTGCCTCGGCTTTCTTCTTACCGCTGTTCTCCGCTTTGGAGGTACCTTCACCCATTACTTTCTCGATATCAGATACGTTGTGCTTATGAATCGTCTCCGTGATTTTTTTCAGCAATTCATCGGGCTGTACCGGTTTGGCAATGTAATCGGAAGCCCCCTCTTTGATGGCTTGTACGGCACTCTGTATTTCCGCATAACTGGTCATGATGATGACCGGAATGTCATAAGCCTGACTCCGCAGCCAGGTCAGCAGATGAATTCCATCCTGATCGGGGAGTCGCAGATCCGATAAAATCAGATCATAAGTGCGTGTAGCCAGTTGCTTCCGTGCCCGCGCATTGGTACTTACGGTTTCTACTTCAAATCCTTTCTTCCCCAGCCAGGTTTTCAATATGGTAGAGAATGTCAGATCGTCTTCAACTATTAATATGGACGGATTCATGTGCATATTATTCGAATTGATAAATTAAATTACTTTATCTGTACTGTGTGATAAGCCAACCCTTTTCGCAAAGTTACTATTTTTTTGCATTCACTATGCGTAAAGGGAAGGCATTCATCGGATTTCTTTTAAAAAATAGAAGAATTTAGTTATAGTTTTTGATAAATGCTTCGGCATGCTCGATAATGCTCTTTACAGTTGGCAATATCTTGTGAATATGCTCCAGAGCCTCGCTGCTCATGGAGGCATCTTCACGGTGTGCTTCAAGCCATTTCAGGGAAGGAAGTACCGTATTGGCTTCGATCATGGTGAAGGTCGGAAGCATCTTGTGTGCCAGGTTTCCTACCAGTTTCATGTCTTTCGCCTCTTCACCTTGACGGATGGCCTGGCAGTTCTTTTCTGTCTCCTGGATAAAGGTGCCGATGATTTCCCTGATGGCTTCTTCGTCTCCTTCCGAGAATGCAATCAGCGAAGAAAATTTAGATTCCTCCTTTTCCTCTTTTGCCGGCTGCGCTTCCGGGAGACTGCTGTCTGCGCTTTCTTCTTTGGGGAATGTACATTTGTTCCAGTCTCCTTTCAGGTTCTCCTGGAGCACCTGCAGCAGGTCGGACTGGTTGAACGGCTTGTGCAGGCAACCTGCAAATCCCTGTGAACGGAAATATTCCACATCCATGTCGCTCCGTGCCGTGATGGCAATGACGGGCAGTTCGCGGGCATATCCTACTTTCATTCCGCGTACCTGTTTCAACAGTTCAAAACCGTTCATCGCCGGCATCTGTATGTCTGTCAGCAACAGGTCGAAAGGCTCTTTCTCCAGATAGCCGAAAAGCTCTTCCGGCTGCTTGCAGCATCTGATTACCGCCTGCTGGTCTTTTCCCTGCGCCTCAAGCAGGTTGTGCAGCATGGCTTCCGTGAGATTGATCTGGATGCTGTCGTCATCGATCAGGATAATCTTCAGCGTTTCCGGAAGCACCGGTCCGTTTTCCTTCTCCACTTCTTTTTTGTTTGAAATGCTAGGGAGGGGGACAGACACCCGGAACGTGCTGCCTTTTCCGGGCACACTCTCAATCGAGATCTTACCCTGCAGCAGTTCTACCAGTTTCTGTGTAATGGACAGTCCCAGTCCGAAACCCTCTTCGCCCTGCGCACTCCGCAGTCGGGTAAACGCCTGGAAGACACGCTGCTGCTCCTGCTCGTCCATTCCACATCCCGTATCCGAGACACTGAAAATAAACTGGTTGCCTTCGTAGGCCGTATGCAGTGTCACACTTCCTTCGGCTGTAAACTTCAGGGCGTTCGAAAGCAGGTTTTCCACAATCTGTCTGAGACGAAAGGGGTCGCCTTCCAGGGTCTTTGAAGCCGGAATGGTATTTTCCAGTACCAATTTCAACTGCTTCCGTTCTGCCAGGGGCAGGAAACTGGTATAGATGGTGGTAAACAACTGATGAGGCTTGAATGCTACCGGGTTCAGGTCCATCTTACCGGCTTCCAGACGGTGGTAGTCGAGCAAGGAGGTAATCAGGTCGAGCAGATGCTGTGCCGAACTCTTCATGTTCTGCAGGTAGAACTGCTGCCTCTTGTCGTGTATCAGCCGGGTCAGCAGGTCGATATAACCGATGATAGATCCCGCCGGTGCCTTAATGTCGTGGGTGATGGTCAGCATCAGTTTTTCACGGGTAACCAGCAGGTTCTCCGCATACGACTTCGCTTTTTCCAGTTCCCTGCGGTAATGGTTGCTCCGGGTGATGTCCCGCCAGATGATGGTAAAGAAAATCAGTACCAGCAAAACTGCCAGTATAGAGATGGTGGCCATGGTCCAGGCCGCCTGTTCCCGGATATTCTGTTCGTGCAGGTACTTGGCCTCTGCAGCTTTCTGTTCATCTGTCTCAATGGTCTCCAGCAACTGGTTGACACGCTGGCTGATCCGGCTGCCGGCAATGCGTAGGCTGTTGATGCGGCGGTCCAGGGTCTTCTGGTTTTCCTGCCGCGTCTGGAACACCTTGTTCTGGATGTTGGCCAGCATGGAAGCGATGGTATCCACCGGATTGTAAGCTTCATCGATGGTATCCGTATATTCCTCCTGTATCACGTTGTTTACCTGAGTAGAGTCTTCCTTTCCGGGAGCAAAGACATCGGCCAGCCGGCGGAAGAACTTTTTGGGCTTGTGATGAATCGTGTACGTATTGTGATGCGTCACGATTCTCCGGCGTACGTGCGTACTGCTCAGCAACGAATCCTGTTGCAGGATCAGACTGTCAATCTGTTGCTGGTACAATTCTTCGGCCGGATTCTGCGCCATGGCCTCCAGCACCAGTATCATATACCGTTCCTTGTTGCGCAACAGTTGACTGACTGTATCCAGACGGGCTTGCTGCAGCGTATCACTGAGCAGGACACGGAGCGAGTCGATGGAAGCTCCTGCCTCCCTCATTGCCCGCTGGTAGATCGGATAGTCTCCCAGCCGTCCGGTACGCAATGTCTGTCCGATGATTTCTGCTTCATACAACTGCGTTACAATCTGGTGCGTGGTCCGCCGCCGGTTCACGATGGTCTCCTCCAGCCCGTTGGGAGCCATGAGCAGTGTCATCTGCTGATAGATATATCCGATGGTTCCAAAGAGCAGCACGATGAGCAACAGGTATCCGAATGCAATTTTAGAGGAAGTAGAAAACATAGGCTACAGGGTTTAAAATTATGATTTCAGGGTCTGATGACGGAAGCGCAGGTAATACATGATGCCCGCACTGGTCAGTCCGAACGGAAAGGCCATCCATACGCCGGTGATTCCCCATTCGAGGACGAAGCCGAACAGGTAACTTAAAGGAAGAGAAATGATAAAATAGGCAATGAAGGAGAAGACCATCATCCATTTTACATCGGCAATTCCTCTCAGGGCATTGGCGAAATTAATCTGCAGACCATCGCCGAACTGATACAGCAGGAAGGGGATGATGACCTGTGCCACCATGACCGAAACCCGTAGGTCGTCGGTAAACCATCCTCCTATCTGATGGCGCAGCAGGAAGATAGGGATGGAGGTACATACAATCATCATCAGGATGATATGAAAGCCGATATTGGCTGTCCTCCGTACATTGGGCATGTCCTGCAGTCCGAAGAAATTACTGGTACGTATGGACACGGCGGCTCCCATGCCATAATACATCATGAAGCAAATCTGCGAGATGGCAGTCATGACCTGGTACGTGGCAAGCTCCGTACTTCCCAGCCATCCGACCATAATGGCACTCAGACTGAATGAGGCAGTTTCCATACCCATCTGTCCGGCAATGGGCCATCCCAGTTTGTTGAGGGTCTTGAAGTCGGCCATGTTGACTCTTCCCTGCTGGAATCCCTCGCGGAAAATACGGTAGCGGGAACTTCCCCAAAAGAGAATCAGATAGGCCACTACCATCAGAATGCGGGAGGTCAGCGTAGAGACTCCGGCTCCCAGCAGTCCCATTTCCGGGAAACCGCATTTTCCGTAAATCAGGATGTAGTTTCCGATGATGTTCAGCACGTTTCCTCCCAGCAGAATCCACATGGATACTTTCGTGTCGGTAATCCCGTCGGTAAACTGCTTGAATCCGTTGAACCACAGTACGAAAGGCAAGGAAATAAGCAGCACCAGGAAATAAGGACGCATGTATGGCAGCAATTCTTCCGGCTGCCCCAGGTTGCCCAGGTTCAGGTACAGAAGGGTCATGACCGTACAGACCAGAAGGGCCAGTACGGTATTGGCTACCAGACTGTTTTTCAGCATGCCTCCGGTTTCTTTCAGCTGGTTCCGTCCGAACAGGCTGCCCACTACAGGAGTCAGTCCGTAGGCAAATCCGGTACTGAAGATGATGGCAAGATTAAACATGTTGTTGACAAAACTGGCAGCCGCCAGTTCCGTGGCACTGTGATGGCCGATCATCAGCGTATCTGCCAGTCCGAGAATAATCACCCCGATCTGTCCGATGACAATGGGGAGTCCCAGCAACAGCAGCGTACGATAGTGTGATAAATTCATTGAATAGCTCGATAATATAAAACATTACAATTTTCGGGAACGAATGCCTGTCGGGAAACCCGGATAATCTCTTCTGCAGTGACCGACCGGTATTTCTCTACCTCCCAGTTGATGTCCTCTGCCTCTCCCGTCAGTTCGAAGTAGGCCAGGTTGGTGGCTACGTTCAGGTAATTCAGGTTACTGAAAATCTGTTCGCTCTCGTACCGGTTCTTTACCTTTTCCAGTTCCTCGTGTCTGACCGGAATCTCTTTCAGTTTTTCCAGTTCCTCCCAGATGGCTTTTTCAGCTTCCTCCAGTGATACCCCTTCCGAAGGCTTGCCGGTAATCTGCAGCAGTCCTTTGTCCAGGCTTCCCGAAATATATGCATCGATGGAACTGAATACCGGACGGTTAATGACCAGTGACTGCACCAGTCGGGAAGAACGTCCGTTGCAAAGCAGGTCGCTCAGAATGTCATATACATAATAATCGGGATGCTTGCGGTGACACATGTGAAAAGCCATGTAAAGTGCGTCCATCGGGACCTTGCGCTCTACGGTCTTCCGGCGTATCTCGGTCTGTACGGGTTCTGCCGGCAACTGCCGTACGGGTACTTCGCGTGCCGGAATCGGACCGAACCATTTTTCTGCCAGGCGGACCGTTTCTTCGAAGGAAATGTGTCCGGTTACCGCCAGGATGGCATTATTGGGTGCGTAGTAGCGGAAGAAGAAATCCTTTACTTCTTCCAGCGTCGCATTGGCAATGTGACTGATTTCCTTTCCGATGGTCGGCCAGCGGTAAGGATGGCACTGGTATGCCATGTCGCGGAGCAGGTGTCCGGTATCTCCATACGGCTGGTTGAGGTTGCGCTGCTTGAACTCCTCGATGACTACCTGTCTCTGTACCTCCAGGCTCTGCGGATTGAAGTTCAGGCTCAGCATGCGGTCGCTCTCCAGCCAGAATCCGGTCTCCACATTCTGGTAGGGCAGCGTAATGTAATAATTGGTAATATCGTTGCTGGTCCACGCATTGTTCTCTCCTCCGGCAGTCTGTACGGGAGTGTCATAATCGGCAATGTGTACAGAGCCGCCGAACATCAGGTGCTCGAACAGGTGCGCGAACCCGGTGTGTTCCGGATCCTCGTCGCGGGCTCCTACCTTATACAGCAGGTTGAGGGCTACCATCTGTGTGGAGCAGTCCTCATTGTGTACGATGCGGAGCCCGTTGGGCAATGTATGACGGTTTACTTGAATCATGTGAGTGTACCTCTCAATATTAGTCTTCAACTACAACAGCCTTCAGGATACGGATGTCCTTTTCCGGACGGTCGGTACGGTTGGTCTTTACTGCTTCAATCTTTTCCACTACATCCATACCTTCCACTACTTCACCGAAGATGGTGTAGCTGCCGTCCAGGTGAGGGGCTCCGCCTACCGTCGTATAGGCTGCAATCTGTTCGCGGGTAAATTTCAGGGCCGGCTCGTCTTTTACCTGTGCACGGGCCTGTGCTTCCAGACTGTCCTGCAGTGCCAGCAGTCCTTCCGTATCGTTGGCCTTGCGCATCTTGTAGATTTCCTTCATGTGCTTGCGGGCCAGTGCCTGGAATACGCTGTCCAGACGTGCTTCGTTCATCTGGTTTTCCATGTTGATCATCTGGGCTTCCGTAAACTTGCGTCCGGTTACGATGTAGAACTGGCAGCCTGAAGATTCTCTTTTCGGGTTTACTTCATCGCCCATACGTGCAGCCGCCAATACTCCCTTCTTGTGGAAGAACTTTGGGTTGAACTCTGCCGGGAGGGTGTATCCTACATCTCCGCTGCCCAGTGTAGTGGTTGTATCTGTAGCCGTCTTGCTCTGAGGGTCACCGGCCTGTATCATAAAATTCTTGATGACACGGTGGAAAAGGGTACTGTCGTAAGTTCCCTCTTTTGCCAGCTTGATGAAATTATCACGGTGGATAGGGGTTTCATCGTATAATTTTACGGTAATGTTGCCCATGCTGGTTTCCAGACGGACCAATTTTTCATTTCCTTTAGCCATATAAGTAGTCTTTTTTTGATTGCCCGTACATGCAAAGCAGCAGGCCATCAGGGTTAATAAAATGAATGTCTTTTTCATAATTGGATCAGATTAGTTTGCAAAGTTACAAAAAAGCCATTGCTTATCTGTGATTTTAAGGTGTCTTTTTATTGTGTGATAAGGAAATGGAGACAAAAGACGCTGAGGCCAGATGGAGAAGATTATGATTTTGGATAAGGTGAATCGGGTGAAAAATACAGAGGTAATCCTTCATCTCTGGATCGGGACAGATGATATAAAAAAAGGAGGCCATAATGTCATGGCCTCCTTTTCATATTTATCAAATTTTGTTTATTATTTGATGTTCGGGTTCAGTTTGTTCCATTCAGCAACTGGAGGAAGTACACCCATTGCGATTACTTCATCACGCAGAGCGCACAAGTGTTCGTAGCTCTTATCCAAAGCAGCCTGTTCTTCTGCAGTTCCGTTCAGTTCAGCGCAGTGGCAACCTTCAGTATCGATGGAAGTTTCCCATGCCATCATGATGTGATCGTACTTATCGTTAGAAACGTAAGTACCAGCAGGCCAACGGAATGGTTTGCCACCCATAGCAGCAGCGATCATTTCGATAGAAACGTATGACGGGCTCTGGAATGATGAACGTCCACGCAGGTTGATGATGTTAGCACCACCCTTTGTAACTTTCTGCTGGATTTCAGCCCACTGTTCAGCTGTCAGTGCATCAGTACCGATGATTTCAGTCAACGGTTTGCCGTTAACTTTTGCAGTTGAAGCAAATACAGCCATCTGTTCGCCGTGGCCACCGTAAGTACGGCAGTTTTCTACAGCGTCCATAGAGATACCGAAGTGTTTAGCCAATTCGCTGCGCAGACGAGTTGAATCCAAACCAGCCAGAGTAGTAACCTGACCTGGTTTCAAACCTGAGTACAACAGTGTGATCAAACCAGTGATATCAGCAGGGTTGAAGATAACAACGATGTGTTTTACATCCGGGCAGTAAGCTTTTACATTCTTACCGAATTCTTCAGCGATAGCAGCGTTTCCTTTCAACAGGTCTTCACGAGTCATACCTGCCTTACGGGCAGCACCACCTGAGTTTACGATATATTTAGCACCAGTCAGCGCTTCTTTGATGTCTGAAGTGAAAGTGATGTTTACACCTTCGAAACCGCAGTGGAACAATTCTTCAGCAACACCTTCCAATCCTGGAGCGTATGGGTCATACAGACAGATGTTATTAGTCAGGCCCATCATGATTGCAGTCTGAGCCATGTTAGAACCGATCATACCGGCAGCACCAACAATGGTAAGTTTTTCGTTTGTTACAAATTCCATAATTCTTATTATTTAAGTTATGTGTATAAAGTTACTTTCTTAATTTGTTGCGCTACAAAGATAAAAAAGTTCTTTGTGAAATACTAGGTTTTTTTTCAGTAAAAATGAGGTGAAAAGAGGGGATAAGATTCGATTACGGAAAAATTTCATTATTTTTAATGTTTGGATTTCTTGTTTTGCAAACAGCAGGTTGCAATTGTGCGGGTATCTGAAATCCGGATGAATTCCCGCATTCTTTATACATTATAGTTGGAATCAGGCAAAGATTTTTTATCTTTGCCACATAAAGTGTATTTGTTCAGGTTTGAAAAACCGGTTATTTATTCTTTATAGTAAGTGTGGAATATAAGATTTAAATATTTATACTATGGATATACAGGATAGAATTGTCAGCCATTTTCCTGAAATCGGAGAAGTGAAAGAAATCCTTCCGCTGACTTCGGGCTTGATTAATCAGACTTATTGGGTGAAAACGATGGATCCGGAAGAACCGGACTATGTACTGCAGCGCATCAATCATCAGATTTTTACAGATGTGGATATGCTTCAGCGGAATATTGACCTGGTGACTTCTCATATCCGGAAGAGACTGCAGGCTCAGGGAGTGACCGATCTTGACCGGAAAGTGTTGCGTTTTTTGAAAACGGATGAAGGCAAAAACTATATTTACGATGAGGAAACGGGCTATTGGAGAGTTTCAGTTTATATCCAAGGTTCAAAGACCATGAGCGAGGTTACTCCGGAATCTTCTTATCTGGTAGGTTTGAAGTTTGGTGAGTTTGAGGCGATGCTGGCCGATATTCCCGAAACTTTGGGAGATACGATTCCTAATTTCCACAATATGGAGTTCCGTCTGCAGCAGTTGCGCGATGCAGTCGCTGCCAATCCGGCAGGCCGCCTGCAGGAAGTCAGTGACCTGGTTGAGGCCATTGAGAAGGATGCTGAGGAGATGTGTCTGGCAGAACGTCTGTACCGTGAAGGCAAATTGCCAAAACGTATCTGCCACTGTGATACGAAGGTGAGCAACATGCTGTTTGATATGGAGGATAATGTGTTGTGTGTAATCGACCTGGATACGGTGATGCCTAACTTCGTTTGCTCGGATGTGGGCGACTTCTTGCGTTCTGCAGCTAATACAGCTCCGGAAGACGAACCGGACTTGGATAAAATTGCTTTCCGCATGGATGTATTCCGCAGCTTTATCCGCGGATATCTGGAATCGGCACGTTGCTTCCTGACCGATCAGGAAATTGCCCTTCTTTCTTTCTCGGCAATGCTGTTCCCGTACATGCAGGCTGTCCGCTTCCTGACCGACTACATTAATGGAGATACTTATTATCAGATACAGTATCCTACACACAACTGTGTAAGAGCAAAGGCACAGTTTGATTTTTATCAGAAGGTAAGAGCCAAACGTGATGAGATGGAAGCCTACATCGCTTCGCTGTTGAAATAATATCTGAAAGTTTTTATAAAAAAACGAGCAATTTGTATTTTACAAGTTGCTCGTTTTTTTGATGTGATTATGAAGAAGAAAGGGGAAAGCGTTTTTTAAAGTTATATAATATATCTGTATCAAAAACATGAATTGAAATGGAATAAAATGGTATTGAAAAGGAGTGTATTCTTTAAATCGCTAAAATAATATACTAATTTGATAAAATAGTATACTGTGATATTTTTTGTAATATATTGATAATTAGATAATTATTCTTATATATGGCGGATATATGCTATACAGCATACCTATACCATTTTGAGAAGATAGTGAACTGGGTAAACAGGGCGAATCTATACTTTTGCTCACAGAAATTTTAATTTTTTGATACTATGGATATAGCAAAAAGATGTGAACAGAACCCGCTGCTCTCTCCTAAAGATTTGAAGCCGGGAATCGAAGGAATGGAAATAACGTGTCTGTTAAATCCTGGAGTTTTTCAATTTAATGGCAAGACTTGGTTGCTGCTGCGCGTGGCAGAGCGTCCTGTTCAGCAGAAGGGCATTATCAGTTTTCCTGTATATGATGAATTGGGAAAAATTAAAGTAATGTCTTTTTCTGAGACAGACCCTGATCTGGATGCCAGTGATCCTCGTGTGATTGGTTATAAAGGAAAGAATTATTTGACTACAATGTCTTATTTGCGTTTGGTGTCAAGTACGGATGGCATCCATTTCCACGATGAACCGGAGTTTCCTCCTATTTTCGGAAAAGGTGAACTCGAATCGTTTGGTATTGAAGATTGCCGTGTAGCTACTACCGACAGTGGTTTCTATTTGACTTTTACAGAAGTGTCTGCCGTAGCTGTGGGAGTGGGCATGATGCATACGGTGGATTGGAAGAACTTTGAGCATTATGGAATGATTCTGCCTCCTCATAATAAGGATTGTGCATTATTTGAAGAAAAAATCGATGGCAAATATTATACGTTCCATCGTCCAAGTAGTCCTGAACTTGGAGGTAATTATATCTGGTTGGCTGAGTCTCCGGATTTGAAGCACTGGGGAAATCATAAATGTGTAGCTACTACACGTGACGGATATTGGGACTGTGCCCGTGTGGGAGCCGGGGCTGCTCCTATCAAGACAGAAGCTGGCTGGTTGGAAATTTATCATGGAGCCGACTACAATCACCGTTATTGCTTGGGAGCTCTTTTGCTTGACTTGAATGACCCTTCAAAGGTGTTGGCTAGAAGTGAAGAACCGATTATGGAGCCGATTGCTCCTTATGAACAGACCGGATTCTTTGGAAATGTAATCTTTACCAATGGACAGTTGGTAGACGGAGATACTGTTACAATGTACTATGGAGCTAGCGATGAGGTGATTTGTAAAGCGGAATTATCTATAAAGGAGATCCTTAAAACATTGAACGTAAGATGAATAAACTGAAGACCGAGTATTTGTTTTTCAAACAGCAGGAGCATAACATGAAGGTTTTGCTGATGACGAATCTTCTTTACGCCTTTGTGTTGCCTGTTGTGGAAATTTTTGTCGGGGCTTATGTCATGAGAAGCACGAGCAGCCCTGCAATGGTTGCTTTTTATCAGTTGGCGATGTATTTGGGTATTGCTGTAACGTCATTGCTGAATGGATTTCTGTTACGTAGATATAATGTAAAGACATTGTATTCTGCAGGGATATTGGTGAGCGGTATTTCCATGTATGTCATGATGGCTATTAAATCGCTGGGGGTAGTAGAACTGGCACTGGCAGGTTTCTTTATGGGAGCTGCTTCTGGCTTTTTCTGGACAAACCGATATTTGCTGGCTTTGAATAATACGAATGATGACAATCGTAATTATTTCTTTGGATTAGAATCGTTTTTCTTTTCCATCACTTCAATCGGGGTGCCCTTGATCATTGGTACTTTTATCAGTATGATGGACGGAAAGCAGATTTTGGGCTTTGTCTTTGATGTCACACTTTCTTATCAGGCTGTTACTCTTGCAGTGGTCATCATAACTGTAATTGCCTGCATCATATTGTGGAGAGGAGATTTCAAGAATCCTGAAGAAACTGAGTTTTTATACTTCCGCTTCACAAAATTGTGGAGAAAGATGTTGAGTATGGCTATGTTGAAAGGTATGGTACAGGGCTTCCTGGTGACAGCCCCTGCCATTCTGGTTTTGAAACTGGTAGGCGATGAAGGTGTGTTGGGTGTTATCCAGGGAATTAGCGGTGCACTGACGGCTTTGCTGGTCTATGTATTGGGACGTATTGCTCATCCGGAAGACCGTATCAAGATTTTTGTAAGTGGGTTGGTGTTGTTTTTTGTCGGAACGTTGTTTAATGGAATACTGTATTCGGCATTGGGAGTTATTCTGTTTGTACTTTGTAAGGTTATTTTTCAGCCGTTATTCGACTTGGCTTATTTCCCGATTATGATGCGTACCATTGATGCGGCTGCGAAAATAGAACAGCGGAATGAATATGCCTATATTTTGAGTCATGAATTCGGACTGTTTGCAGGAAGGGCTTTCGGATTATTGTTATTCTTGTTCCTGGCATATTGTTTCTCTCAGGATTTTGCATTAAAATATGCATTGGTGATAGTGGGAGCCTTGCAGTTGCTGGCTTATCCGCTTGCTAAGAATATTATAAAAGAAACCGATTTGATAATGAAAAATTAAATAACCATGAAACATAAAAGTTTGTTAGTTCTAGCTTCTGTAGCATTGGCTGCTTGCTCCGGTACTGCCGATTTGGGGGCTCCAGTTGAACAGGTAGTCATCGAACGAGTTAACCTGATGCCTGATATGCCGGAATCTTATCAGATGATTGACTGGAAACAGAAAGCACGTGATTTTGACCGTTTTGTATTTGACTGGAATAACTCAAGTGAAGTCGGACCACTTATCTGGCTGGATAATGCACGGAGAAATGTGGACCAGGAAACTTTCGGATTGTATACGGCAGTGAAAGATATACGCCAGGGTAAAGATGCCAACAACGGTGAGTTCCATGAGAGTCTGAATTCACTGGCTGCGATTTTGGGAGCAGGACTGGTGGGTATCGACAAAACCGATCAGGATGGTTATAATTATGTGAAAATGGTGCAGAATTATTTTAATTCTGATACTGGCTGGAATATCGTAATGAATAATACTACTTCTTCAGTGGGATCAAAAGGAGGTGGATATGGCAGAGACTGGTGGTATGATGTATTGCCGAATGCCTTATATTATGCCGTTTGTGATGTCTTCCCTCATGTAGAAGGAGCTGAAGAAATTCAGAAGAGTATTGCAGAGCAGTTTGTAAAAGCCGATTCTGTGTTGAACGGAAATTATGATTACTCTTATTTTGATTATGGACAGATGAAGGGTGGGGTAAATCATATTCCATTGCAGCAGGATGCAGCTGGTGGCCATGCTTATGTATTGCTGTGTGCTTATCGTAAGTTCGGGGATAACCGTTATTTGCAGCATGCTAAGAGTGCAGTAGAGGCCTTGCTGTCTCAAAAGGAAAGTCGTTTTTATGAAGCATTGCTGCCGCTGGGGGCATATACGGCTGCTTACCTGAATGCAACAGAAGGTACTTCTTATGATGTGAAAAAATTGCTCGACTGGGTGTTTGATGGATGTAAGAGCCCTACAGGAAGAACCGGATGGGGAATTATTGTAGGCAAATGGGGAGACTATGATGTGAGTGGCTTGCAGGGTAGTATAACCGACGGAGGAGGATATGCTTTCCTGATGAACAGTATCAAGCCGGCCTGGCCATTTATTCCTCTTGTAAAATACCAGCCTGAATATGCACAGGCCATCGGTAAATGGATGTTGAATAATGCAAGTGCATGCCGTTTGTTTTATCCTGGATACATTGATGAACAGCATCAGTGGGCACCCGAATTGCGGAATCTGACAGCTAATAATATTGCGTATGAAGGGTTGAGAAAGGCGGATGATTATGGCAAGGAATCGTTGAAGGGTGTTTCACCGGTAGCCATAGGGGATGGTCCTAAATGGATTGACGGAAATCCTACTGAAAGTATGTTCAGTGTATACAGTTCTTCTCCAGTTGGTATTCTGGGGGCTATTGTAGATACGACCAATGTGAAGGGTATTCTGAAACTGGATTGTAATGCAACTGATTTTTATTCACAGAAACCTTATCCGGTTTATCTCTACTACAACCCGTTTGATGAAGATAAAGTGGTGGAATACACATCCGCACAGCAGGCTGATCTGTTTGATATTGTGGCTAAGGAATATGTAGCACGGAACATTGTGGAGAAGGGGGCTTTTACGATTCCTGCCAAGGCTGCACGTATCGTAGTTGAATTGCCGGTGGAAACGGAATTGACCAAAGAAGGACAACGTATTGTTGCCAATAAACAGTATATCATTTCATACAAATAACAAATCTTTAACACACTATGAGTAAGCATGTTTTTTCATTGATGTTGATGCTTTGGGCTTGTACCTCACTTTGGGCCCAAAGTGCGAAAAAGGTTTCCGGTACTGTATATGATGCAGGAACGGGAGAAGCTTTGATTGGGGTTTCAATTTTGGAGGTGGGAACTTCCAACGGAACCATTACAGACTTTGAAGGAAAATATTCACTGGAGGTGACTGATGGAAAACTTTCGTTTTCTTATATCGGTTATAAGACTCAGACGTTGACTGTGTCTGCCAGTGGAGTCTATGATATCAAACTGGAATCGGATAACGAGCAGCTCGATGAAATTGTGGTGATTGGTTATGGTACGCAGAAGAAGAGCGACTTGACCGGATCATTGTCTTCTATCAGCAATAAGGATATCAAGAATTATGCCGTTTCCAATGCTTCTGAACTGTTGACCGGAAAGGCTGCCGGAGTCTTTGTTGCTGCCAGTTCCGGACAGCCGGGAGCTGATGCAGTGATTCGTGTTCGTGGATTGGGTACTGTAAATGATAATAACCCGCTTTATGTAGTAGACGGACAGTTTATGGATAATATCGGTAGCTTGAATCCTGCTGATATCGAACGTATCGAAGTGTTGAAGGATGCTTCTGCCTGTGCAATTTATGGTTCCAGAGGTTCTAACGGAGTCATTCTGATTACTACCAAAGGAGGAGTCAAGGGCGAAACCGTTGTGACTTTGGATGCTTACGTTGGTATCAAGAACAGTTATAAGGCGCTTGATATGATGAATAGTGAACAGTATTATAATTTTATTACTGAGGCCTATAAGGACGATCCTACTTTTGTGGGTGAGAAGAAAGAGAAATTCACCAATCAGTATAAGAAAGGTTACGATACCGACTGGTGGGATGAGGTTACTCGTACCGCTTTTACCCAAAACTATAATGTCAGCATCCGGAAAGGAACAGACAAGTCTCGCTCGGCTATCAGTTTAGGCTATGTAGGCGATCAGGGAGCGATTATTACTACAGAGTTCAACCGTCTTTCATTGCGCCTGAATCAGGAATATGATATCAATGATTATATTACGGTAGGAGCTACACTGAATGGAGCGAAAATACGCTCGCGCGATACAGGGGCGATTACTTCTTTCGATTTTATTCAGAAAGCCGACCCGTTTACTCCGGTTATCAATCCGCTGGTAGATCCTTCTTCTCCTAATTATGAATACAACAAGTATGCGCCAACGGAATGGTCTTTCGATCCTAATCCGGTAGCGATGCTGGAACAGCCCGACCGTTATAATGATAAATTTAATGTGTTCGGAAATGTGTTTGCTCAGATTAAACTCTTTAAAGGATTAAGTTATCGTGTTCAGTATAGTTTTGAGAGAAATCATGATGTGTTTAAAGATTTCCGCCCGGCCTTTGAGTCTACATTCTCTGAAGATAACCTGGCCAATACCGGTGGAAAGTATCTGGAGGAAACTCAGCTGACAAACAACAGTTCGGTTGTTTTTAATTACCTGGTAGAGCAGCGCTTGAACTATAATACTTCTTTTGGAAAGAACTCACTTGATGCAATGGTGGCGATGACGTATGAAAAGAATACTTCTGAAGGAATTAACGGATATAAGCGTGGTGCACTGGGCAATGATGAGATCTATCATATACTGGATGCCCAGACTGTAGGCGATCAGGTTTCGGGTGGTAAAACTACTTCTGCCATGTTGTCTTATCTGGGACGTGTCAATTATTCGTATGATGACCGTTATCTGGCTACGGTAAACTTCCGTGCCGACGGTTCTTCCCGTTTCGCTAAAGGTAACCGCTGGGGATACTTCCCTTCTGTTTCTTTGGGATGGAGAATGAGTAATGAATCTTTCTTCCAGAATCTGAAAATTGATAATATTGTATCAAATGTAAAGGTCCGTTTGGGATGGGGACAGAATGGTAATCAGCGTATTAACCGGGATGCCCCTCTGACACTGATCGGTACTAACAATGAAATGCAGTGGTATTTTGGTAATGCTTATTCTCATGGTTATGTACCTACTTACACCGGTAATCCGGATATCCGTTGGGAAACCAGTCAGCAGACCAATGTGGGACTTGACCTGGCCTTTTTCCGTAACAGTCTGGATGTAAGCATGGATTTCTATGTCAAGAAGACCAACGATATGTTGTTGGAAATGCCTATTCCGGCTTTTGGAGGCTTCTCGAACAGTCCTTTCTTCAATGCTGGTGACTTGAAGAATGTCGGTTTTGAGGTAGTAATGCATTACCGTAACCAGATTGGTAAGGATTTCAGCTATAATATCGGTTTGAACATGTCTACTTATAAGACAACGGTAACTCAGCTGACTTCAGAGTACTTGAGTGGAAACAACTCCAGAACTTATGTAGGTGGTCCTATCGGAAGATTCTGGGGATATCAGCAGATTGGTATTTTCCAGAATCAGGAAGAAATTGATAATTACGTAGATAAGAATGGTAACAAGATCCAGCCGAATGCGCGCCCGGGTGATTTTAAATTTGCCAAGTTGGGAGAAGAAGGTCCTTTGAACGATGATGATGACCGTACATTCATCGGTGACCCGAATCCGGATCTGATCTATGGATTCAACCTGGGATTTGCTTATAAGAATCTGGATGTCAGCATGGCATTCCAGGGTACGCTGGGAAATGATATCTGGAATACAGCGAAAGGTACATTGGCTACAGCCGGTAATCAGAATGCACTGGTCGAAGCATATACCAATGCCTGGAGACAGGAGGGAGACGTGAATGTGAAGTATCCGCGTATTACGAATTCGGACACTAATAACAACATGCGTGCTTCTTCTTTCTACGTGGAAGACGGTTCTTATTTGAGATTGCAGAACATGCAGATTGGATATACGTTGCCTTCATCTGTTTGCCAGAAGACAAAATTGTTCTCTAGCTGCAGATTCTATGTCAGTGCCCAGAACCTGTTTACGTTGACCGGTTATACGGGGCTGGATCCGGAAATCGGAGTCGACAGTCCGCTGAATATGGGAGTTGACAATACGCATTATCCTACTTCACGGACATTTACACTGGGAGTTAACTTGCAGTTTTAATGATTTTAAAAGAGAAAAAGATGAAACCAAATAAATTATTAATCGCTTCTTTATTTGTTATAGGTTTGTGTGGAGGAAGCTGTTCCTTGGATGAGCCTAGTTACGGAAAGACCACAAGTGATAATTATTATCAGATTGATACTGATATTGAAAAGGCTTTGACCGGAGCTTATTTGCAGTTGCGTACCACTTGGAATGAATATGCACTGAATCATTATTTTGTTGGAGATTGCAGTACGGATGATGCTCTGAAAGGAGGAAACGGTGATGGCGACAGGGCTGAAGTACGTGATTTGTCTGATTTTACAGTGTATACTACCAACGGTGAGGTAGGACGGAGATGGGAAATTCTGTATCGTCTGATCAACCGTTGTAATGATGTCATTTATTATGCGCCTCAGGCTAAGGGCGACAAAGATTTGTTGAAACGCTATGAACTGGAAGCTAAGGCGCTGAGAGGTTTTGGATATTATTGTCTGGTAACGACCTTCGGCGGCGTACCTTTGCTGACCGAACCAAAGGATCCGGCTGAGGTACTGACCATTCCAAGAGCTGATGCAGAACAGGTGTATACGCAGATTATAAATGATTTCAAGGAGGCTTCTGAACTGCCGGCAAAAGGAGAATATGGGGAAGCCGATGCTTATCGGGTTACCCGTGGATTTGCCAAGACCATGCTGGCCAAGACGTATATGTTCCAGCAGAAGTTTGACCTGGCTGAGGCGGTATTGAATGAAATCGTGGAACAGGACAGAGATTATCAGTTGCTGGCCGATTACGGACAGAACTGGAGACCGGAATTTGAAAACAGTTCTGAGTCAGTCTTTGAATTGCCCAATAAAGTGTACGACAAGAATATTGGAACAGGAACCAATGTACCTCATTTCTTTACCAGCCGTACTTCTCAAGGATATCAGGGTTATGGCTTTCATGTACCTACTTTAGACTTGTACAACGAGTTTGATCCGGATGATCCGCGTATTACGTATGTATTTACCCGTACGGGCGATATGTATGAAGGAGACCAATATCCTCAGGATAATTCCGGATCGGAGACTGGTTTTAATGATTATAAAATGACGGTTCCTACTAAAGATAAGGTGGGATTCGATAATTGGATGATCAGTTATAATATCCGCATGTTGCGTTATTCGGATGTGCTTTTGCTGTATGCTGAGGCTTTGAATGAAAACAATAAACCGGAACAGGCACTGATTTATCTGAACCAGGTAAGACAGCGTGCACGTCAGACAAATCCTAAAGACCCGCGGCGAAGTGCACAGGCCTATGTTCCGGAGGTTACAGAGAATACATTGAAGGATGTGACGGAAACGAATAAAGACCGGTTGAGGACTGCTATCTGGCATGAACGGCGTTGTGAACTGGCTATGGAAGGATGGCGCAGAGATGACCTGATGCGGCAAAAGCGTTTTGGAGAGGTGATGAGAGGCTATGCACAGAAATACAACGTGTCAAAGGGACGGAATTTTGACGATGCCAGAGATTATCTGTTGCCGATTCCCCAAAGTGAAAGGGATAAATCCAACAATATTCTGACTCAGAATCCGGGTTATTGATCGAAACGTAAAATATCACTTTGACTTATCAAAGTGATATTTTATTTTTTATAATACTGGAGAAAAGACTATCTTTGTTAACTTGTGTATGTATGAAGTCTATGAAAGAAACAATTGTATATATTAGATTAATTGTCGCAATATGTAGTTTTTGGCTCTGTGGCGGTGGTTTGTATGGCAATGAGGTTCATTCCATTTCCAATATTGACGGGTTGAGTAATAATTCGGTCAATTGTATCATAGAAGATAGTGATCATACGGTATGGATTGGTACTTGGGATGGCTTGAATGTGTATGATGGCAGAAATGTTTCCTCTTTCCGGTATAGTAAAAGTAATCCGAATTCGATTAGTAATAATGTAATCCGTCAGGTGGTTGAACAGGGGGAGAACCTGTGGGTTGCTACCGATAACGGAATCAACCGGGTGGACCGGAAAAGTCATCGGGTAACCCGGTATTATCTGGATAATGGTATTCCTACGCAGGAACAGGCTTTTCTTCTTGCAAAATTGCCTTCCGGGGGAATCTGTTGCTGGGTAAAGGGGCGTGGTATATTCCGCTATCATCTTCAGGAGGATGCATTTGTCTTGTCGGAACTTGTGAAAGGAAATGATATCGTCGATTTTAAGATTGACGGATCTGGAAATGTATTGCTGCTGGCAGCCGATGGAACGGTGCGAAAGACCCGGGAACCCGAATTGTTTCATGATGGTAAATTCTATGAACTGGATGGCTGGAAGGGGGTAAAAGTAAACAAGATACTGGACCTCGGCAAATCCATTGCTTTCGTAACGGCCGATTCATTGCACTTGCTGGATTCTCATTTGAAGCAGGTAGGGGCTGTTGCATTGAAATCAAAATACAAGGTAGCTTCTGCAATGCGCAAGGATACTCATTTGTACGTGGGCTTTGTGGGAGGTGGATGTGTCTGCTACGATTTGAAGACCGGGCAGTCGGTGCGTCTGAATGGAGTGTCTGCGCAAATATCGGTTATGTCAATCTATCAGGGAAGTCAGGATATCATATGGATGGGAACTGACGGAAAAGGAGTGGTACAGCTGTTTCCTTTTCGTTCTTCTTTTCATACCTTGGAAATAGCCAATCCGGTACGTTGTTTTTGTCAGGATAATCAGGGCAATATGCTGGTCGGAACCAAGGGAAGTGGTATCAAACGCCTGAACCGGCAGACTTTCGGCTTGTCGGACTTTCTGGACGAGCAGGACGGACTGGGAGCTATGTCGGTCTATGCAATGAAGAAGAATGCTTCCGGGGATATCTTTATCGGTACCGAAGGGGGAGGCATTGATATTCTTTATCAAAATGGGAAAGGGGTATCAAAGTTGGACATTCCGGAGCAGTACCCGTATTTCCAGTCGGTATACAGCATTTGTTTCACCAACCATGATTCGTTGTTGTGGGTAGGTACTTCCGGATATGGCTTGATTAAAATGAATTTGGTCAGGCAGTCAGGAAAGTATAAGGTTACCGGATTGAAGCAGTATATTTCATCGGCATCGGATGCGCCGCTGAACAATGATATAGTATATGCGGTAGCACCTGACCATTCGGGTAAGTATGTGTGGTTTGGAACGCGGGGAGGGGGTATCAGCCGAGTAAGTGTTTTTCGGAATGAGGTACAGTCGGTTGAAGACATTTATCCGCATATACAACTGACCAATAATGATGTCTTGTCTATATTGGCCGATAAAGAGGTGTTGTGGGTCGGCACGAGTTATGGACTGAACAAACTGGTACTGAAAGACGGAGGAAGCGTGGTGCAGTATGCCGATCAGTTGGCCGACCGGACCATTCACAGCCTTCTGAAAGACCGGAGTGGAAATATCTGGATGGGAACTAATCACGGGCTACTGCATTTGGATACAAAGACAGAGCATGTGGAAAACTATACTTTTGCCGACGGATTGCATAATGATGAGCTGGCCGATGGTGCAGCATTTGCTACAGAAAATAACCGTTTGTTTTTTGGGGGAGTAAACGGGTTCAGTTTTTTTCATGCAGACAGCATTCATCTGAGGCAGTTTGAACCGGTGCTGGTCTTGTCTGATCTGAAGATTCTGAATTTGTCACAAGATATCGGCGAACGTATTGTAAATGGTAAATTGAAACTGGGGTATGACGAACGTACGTTTACCTTGACTTTTCTGACAAAGGAATTTATAAAGAATGCCAATTGTGAATATGCTTACCGTTTCCGCAACAATTCGTCCGACTGGATTTACCTTGGGAATAATCCTAAGATTAGTTTTGCGCAACTTCCTCCCGGGGAATTCCTGCTGGAAGTGAAGAGTACCAACGGGGATAAGGTGTGGAGCGATTATGTGTATCAGCTTGTCATACAGGTGGCATATCCATGGTGGTTCAGCGTACCGGCTATTATAACTTATATAATCATCGTATTGATAGTGTGCTATGTGTCCAAGAGGATCATTGTAGGACGTATCCGGATGAGCCGGCAAGTGCTGATTGCCCGGGTAGAGGCTGCTCACGAGCAGAAAATGTATGAGGCTAAACTGAATTTTTTCATGAATGTGGCGCATGAGTTTTTCACACCTCTTACGCTGATTTATACGCCGGTCCAGTATTTGCTGGAACAGAAGGATCTGAAGGCTAACTCCCGGAAGTATTTGAATCTGATCAAGAGCAATGCGGAGCGGATGCAGAAACTGATTGGAGAATTGATGGAGTTCCGGAAAGCCGGAGAGGGGAATGTCAGCCTGTATTCGGAACAGATTGATTTGAATGATTTCCTGCGGGTTGTGGCAGACAACTATGTAGATATTCTGAAGGAAAATAAAATTGCGTTTGAGATTGAGGTGCTTCCCGGAGAAACCACATTCTCTACCGATAGGAATTCACTGGAAAAAATAGTATTTAACCTGTTGTCGAATGCCTTTAAATATACTCCCCGAAACGGATACATCAGGGTTAAGGCCGAACTCCAGCAGGAGGGGGTATTATGTTTTAAAATCAGGAATTCGGGCAAAGGCTTGACTTCAGAGCAGATGACTGAGATATTCGACAGGTATAAGATTTTTGATACTCCGAATGTTGACGGTTCTGTGAGCAACGGTATCGGACTGAACCTGACCAAGCAATTGGTAGAAATACTTCATGGAAATATCCAAGTTGACAGTGTACTCGGAGAATTTGTAGAATTTACAGTTGTTTTGCCTTCTCTGCCTCCTGCATCTTCTTTGGTGTTGAGTGAGGATGCTTCAGAAAAGTCTTTCTCCGGAAGTCCGGATGAGGAAAGTAAGAGTCAGGCCACTGTATTGCTGGTTGAAAATGATGAAGAGATAGCCAAGTTGCTGAAGGATATACTGAAAGATTATGAAGTAAAGGAGGTATCCAATGGCAAAGAGGCTTTGGCTTATATTGAGGAGACTCATCCGGATATTATTCTCACCGACAGGATGATGGAGGAAATGGACGGACTGACTTTAACACGGAAACTGAAGTCGGATATCAAGACCAGTTATATACCTATTGTGATGATTTCCGGAAAGGGAGCCGTGGAGGACCAGATAGAGGCATGTAAGAGTGGAGTAGATGCTTATGTGGTGAAACCTTTTCATCCTCTGCAGGTGATTTCTGTAGTTGGAAACCTGATTTCACGTCAGCATTTGCTGAAGGACTATTTTAATTCAAGTTTGTCCATTATCCGGAAGAAAGAGGGATATGAACTGCATCCGGAAGATGAGAAGATGATTAATGCGGTGTCAGACATCATTGTAGAGCATATTGACGATGAGACTTTGTCTTCGGGGCTCATTGCTGAGAAGCTGGGGATGAGCAAGGCTACTTTATACAGGAAGTTTAAAGGAGCAATAGATAAGACTCCGAATGAGTTTATCCGGGGATTCCGTCTGGATTATGCCGCTAAATTGTTGAGAACTACTCAGCTTACAGTGATGGAGGTGATGTATAAGAGTGGTTTTTCTAACAAATCGTATTTTTATCGTGAATTTCAGAAACAATACGGTTTCTCTCCTAAGGATTATCGGACGAAAGAGCAGAAATCGCTGGATCCGGAAGAATCATAAATGGAATAAAAAATCTGCCTTCTCCAAGGAGGCAGATTTTTTTATGTTACTTCGTCAAAGGATTAGTTGTATTGGGGGAAATTCCCGTTCTCTTTTAGCGGACATGCTTCGGTCAGAATCCGGATAGCCTTCTCGCAGTCGCTTTCCCTCAGGGCAACCAGCAGATTACGATTGTCACTGCCGTAAGAAATCATCAGGATGGGAAGCTGATGCAACAGCCGGCTGATGTCGGTACCGATATGCTCTTCTTTCTGTGCCAGAGACTCGGGTATACGCAGGATGGCTACGTGGTGCTCCACGGTCCATTCGGCAAACTCCGACAGTTCCTTGCCGACTGAAAGAAAAGTCTCTTCCGTCATTTCCGTAGTCAGCGAAAGATTGGTACTCGATGAAGTCATCAGGTAGATGGGAATATGAGTATCGTGGAAAATGCGCAGTGACCGTTCCAGGAACTGGAAAGGAGGGACTGTGCCCCGTGACTGCAGGCGAAGGTAGCTTACCCCTTTGCGGACACAGTACGCTTCGTTTTCAGCCCGTACACTTTCCTTATTTGATCTACCTTCCTTAACCTCTGTATCTTCCTTACTTTCTGTGCTTTCTGTCATTGCTGTACCTGCTGAGCAGTACTGACAGTTTTCATTCTTCTGCGGCACAGCATATGCTGTGTCAGACAAGTCTTCTGTATGATAAATTTTCATCGTTTGGGTCTGTTAATGTTTTATTGTAGTTTATACCGGGCAATTCCTTATCCACTCCGGAGAACCCTGCTGTATCACAGGCAGTTCTGTCGGCCGGGCAGAAAATCCGGAGGATGCAAATACGATTATTCCTTATCCGGACATTGCATTCCCTGATTCATATAACATATCACATACCATCGTTCCATAAAACAGAAAATTTATTTTTCTGCAAAGATATAAATTTTACCACAGTATTGTCCGATTCAAAGGCCGATAACCGCGGTCAGGGCAAAAAAAGTCGCTCTCGTGTATGGAATGCTGATTTTTTCCCTATATTTGCGTCCACTCGAATCTGATGATATACTTCTGATTATGCACCGCATCCTTTTACATAGGGCTCAGAAGGCTATCCGTTTTTTGCGTTGGAGCCGTAAGGCATATGCTGCTTTTTGCAGCCTGCATCGTAATGTGACTATCGGACAGGTAGGCAAGGGAATAGCCGATGCTTCTTTGTCGAAAGCAAAGGAGGTGGTACAGGTATGTCATGTCTCAGAGGTCCGTCCGGTCGTTCCCGATTCCGGCGGAACGGATTCGTGTGTGGGGTGGACGGTACCCGCCGGATGCACTCTGTCGTTCCGGCAACTGATTGTCTTGCTGAAAGGCATCGTGTGGGGATGTCCTTGCCGTAAGGAGAATGTAGTATTATTTGTTTCACACTTCCCGGGTGGGAAGTCTGAAGGCATTTGTCGTTCCGGGGTTTCCTGTGGTAACTGGAAGCCGTCTGGAAGGACAAATGCCTTTTTTTATTTTATAGATTACCGATATGAAAATAGCTGAACTGGAAAGAAGAGTTGGAGGAGAAGGTATTACTCCCGAAGAAGCCCTTTGGCTGCTGGAGGAAGCACCTTTTGATGAGTTGTGTGAGGCAGCCCATCGGCTGACGGTGTGTCATGCATCCCATCGGCTGACGGTGTGTCATGCATCCCGAAAGTTCGATATGTGTTCCATTATCAATGCCAAGTCAGGACGTTGTCCGGAAAACTGCAAGTGGTGTGCGCAGTCGGCCCATCATGCGACGGGAGTGGATACTTACGGACTGGTGGACGGTGAGGAATGTCTGCGTCATGCACAGTTGAACGAGTCGCAGGGAGTATCCCGCTTTTCTTTGGTGACCAGCGGGCGGCGTCCGCTGGCCGGAGAGATGGAGAAACTGTCTGCACATTTCAGATATCTCAAGGAACATACGCACATATTGCTGTGTGCTTCACTGGGACTGGCTACCGAAGCACAGCTTCGTGTGTTGCATGAGTCGGGAGTGACCCGCTACCATTGCAACCTGGAGACGGCCCCTTCTTATTTTGCCAACTTATGTACGACACACTCTCAGGAAGATAAGATTGAAACGCTGAAAGCAGCCCGCAGGGTAGGCATGGATGTCTGCAGCGGTGGAATTATCGGTATGGGAGAGACACTGGCACAGCGCGTGGAACTGGCTTTCACGCTGAAGGAATTGGAGGTGCAGTCTATTCCGCTGAACCTGTTGCAGCCCATTCCGGGTACGCCGCTGGAAAAGGCCCTGCCATTGTCGGAAGAAGAGGTGATACGTGCCGTAGCCATGTTCCGCTTCGTGAATCCGACAGCCTACCTCCGTTTTGCGGGAGGACGTTCCCTGCTTTCGGATGAGGCTGTCCGCCGGGCGCTCTACGTGGGTATCAACTCGGCCATTGTGGGTGATTTGCTGACTACCCTTGGATCGAAAGTCAGCGATGACGTAAAACGGATAGAGGAGGCAGGTTATGAGTTATGAACAGGTTGTTGATAACTTCGACAGGGAGCATTTGTGGCATCCCTATACGTCGATGTTGGATCCGCTTCCGACCTATAAGGTCCGGAGCGCGGAAGGGTGTACGATTGAACTGGAAGACGGTACACGCCTGATTGAGGGAATGTCTTCCTGGTGGTGTGCCGTACACGGGTACAATCATCCGGTGCTGAACCGGGCCGTCGAAGAGCAGTTGCACCGCATGGCTCATGTCATGTTTGGCGGACTGACTCATGAACCGGCCATTGCCTTGGGAAAGAAACTGCTTTCGCTGGCACCGCCCTCCATGCAGCACATATTCTATGCCGACAGCGGTTCGGTGGCTGTAGAAGTAGCCTTGAAGATGGCCGTTCAGTATCAGGTAGCTGCCGGTCACCCGGAAAAGACCAATTTCGTGACCATCCGCTCCGGCTATCACGGGGATACCTGGAATGCCATGTCGGTCTGCGATCCGGTGACCGGAATGCACAGTCTGTTCGGCAAGGCACTTCCGGTGCGTTACTTTGTTCCGGCACCGCAGTCGAAGTTTGGCGGGGAGTGGCTGGAATCCGACCTGTTGCCGTTGCGGCAGACCATTGAAGAGCATCATGAAGAGCTGGCCGGACTGATTCTCGAACCGGTGGTTCAGGGAGCAGGAGGCATGCGCTTCTATCATCCGAGGTATCTGGTGGAGGCAGCGGCCCTGTGTCGTAAGTACGGACTTCTGCTGATATTCGATGAGATTGCGACCGGTTTCGGACGGACCGGAAAACTGTTTGCCTGGGAACATGCGGGAGTAGAGCCCGATATCATGTGTGTGGGCAAGGCACTGACCGGCGGCTATATGACGTTTTCGGCGGTACTGACTACACATCCGGTGGCAGTGTGTATCTCGTCTCACGAACCGGGTGCCTTTATGCACGGTCCTACGTTCATGGGAAATCCGCTGGCTTGTGCGGTGGCCTGTGCGTCTATCGACTTGCTGCTGGCCTCAGACTGGCAGGGAAAGGTGAAGCGCATCGAGGCGCAGTTGAAAGAGGAACTGGCTCCGGCTGCTGCCTGGCCGCAGGTACAGGAGGTGCGGGTACTGGGTGCCATCGGGGTGATTGAAATGAAGCGTCCGGTAGACATGGCATGGATGCAGCGCCGTTTTGTGGAGGAAGGTATCTGGGTACGGCCTTTCGGCAGACTGGTTTACCTGATGCCGCCGTTTGTCATCTCTCCTCAGGAGCTGAGTCAGCTTACCCGCGGACTGTTGAAGATTGTAAGTGAAATTAATCCGTAGGAGGGTTGCCGTAAGGGAACAGGACTTCGGAAACGGTTCCGGACGGACCGGAACGGAAAGTATGAGAATCTATGGAACTTGATCAATATTATTTGAATGAATTGGAGCAACTGGCTGCGAAGGGAAACTTGCGCCGGTTGCCGCAGGCTATTTATAAAGGCAAGTGGGTGGAAAAGGAGGGGCAGTGTCTGCTGAACCTTTCTTCCAACGACTATCTGGGGCTGGCTTCCGATACTCGGCTGAGGGAGGAGTTTATGGAGACACTGAGCGAGAGGGACTTTCTTTTCTCGGCTTCTTCTTCCCGGTTGCTGACAGGGAATTTTCCGGTGTATGCGGAGTTGGAGGAACTGCTTGCCGACTTGTATCAGGCGGAGGGGGCACTGGTCCTCGACAGCGGTTACCACATGAATGTGGGAATCTTGCCTGCGGTGACGGATGCCCAGACGCTGATTCTGGCCGACAAACTGGTGCATGCCAGTCTGATAGACGGTATCCGTCTGTCTGCGGCCCGCTGTATCCGTTATCGTCATCAGGATTATGGGCAACTGGAGTCGCTGGTGGAAAAGTATCAGGCGGAGTATCCGCGGATGGTGATTGTGACGGAGAGTGTATTCAGTATGGACGGCGATGTGACCGACCTGCTTCGTCTGGTGGCGCTGAAGCGGCGTTATCCTCAGGTGATGCTTTATGTGGACGAGGCGCATGCTGTGGGGGTAAGAGGAACTAGCGGACTGGGAGTTGCCGAAGAACAGGGGTGTATCGCCGACATTGACTTTCTGTGCGGAACCTTTGGTAAGGCGCTGGCATCGGTCGGTGCGTTTGTCATCTGCCGGAAACTGCTGCGCGACTATCTGGTCAACAAGATGCGGACGCTGATATTTACTACGGCCCTGCCTCCTTTGAACATTGCCTGGACACGGTTTGTCGTGGCTCACCTGCCCCAGTGGCAGGAGCGGAGAAAGCACCTGCAGCACCTGGCTGCCTGGTTGAGGGAGGATATCTTGTCAAAAGGATATGTCTGTCCGTCGCAGAGCCACATTGTGCCACTGACGATTGGGGCCAGCGAACGGGCCATCGAGCAGGCCAATGCCTTGCAGCGGAAAGGATTTTATGTGTTGCCGGTACGTCCGCCTACGGTGCCGGAGGGAACTTCGCGTTTGCGTTTCTCGCTGACGGCGGCCGTCACGGAGGAAGAAGTGAAGCGACTGATGGCATGTATCACCCCTAAATCGAGTGTGGTATGAGACAGGTATTTATCAAGCGGGAAGGAAATCCCCGGCTGCTGCTTTTCTTTTCCGGATGGGGATCCGACGAGCGTCTTTTCACCCGTCCGGTGATGGAGGGTTACGATTACCTGCTCTGTTTCGACTACAGTTGCCTGGATTTCGATTACTCGCTGCTCGAAGGCTATCAGGAAATACGTCTGATGGCCTGGTCGATGGGAGTCTGGGTAGCTTCTCAGGTATTGCAGGGAAGGGACTACCCGTGGCAGTTGCGGTTGGCGGTGAACGGTACTCCTGTGCCGGTGGATGACGAAAGAGGGATTCCCGAAGTCATCTTTCAGGGGACCCTGGCCAATTTCTCGGAACCGGTGCTGGTGCGTTTCCGACGCCGTATCTGCGGAACGGCCGAAGGGGTAAAGGAGTTTCTGTCGTATGCTCCTTACCGTTCGGTGGAGAGCCTGCAGGAGGAACTGGCGGCGCTGTACCGCGAGGTGAAGGAGCGGCCCATTGCTCCGTTCAAGTGGGATATGGCTTATGTGGGCACTCGTGATAAGATATTTCCGCCTGCAGCCCAGTGCCGGGCATGGGAACAGCGTGCGGCGGTGGTGACGGTAGAGGCGGAGCACTACGATGCCGGGGTATTCAATCGGCTGCTCATAGGAGAGGAGGAGTTATGGACAAAGCGTTGATTCGGCGCCGTTTCTCCAAGGCTGCGGCTACCTATGCGGAGCGTGCGGACGTGCAGCGTGAGATTGCCCGGCGGATGGCCCGTCTGGTGCGGACGTATGTGCCGGTGTCGGAACGGAAGAAAGTGGTGGAAGTGGGTTGTGGCACGGGAACCTTTACGCGTGATTTCCTGCGGCATGAACGGCCGGAACGGATGTGGCTGAATGATCTCTGCCCCGAGATGGAGGTTCCCTTGAAGGACGTGCTGAGGGAAAATGTGTCATTTCTTCCGGGGGATGCGGAAACGGTGGATTTCCCCGACGGTCAGGATTTGTTCGTGTCTTGTTCGGCCATTCAGTGGTTTGAGCATCCCGAGGAGTTTTTTGTGAAATGCCATGCGCGCTTGCGTGAAGGAGGTTACTGGGCGTTCAGTACGTTTGGTCCGCGGAACATGGAAGAGGTGGCTGCCCTGACTTCGGCGACCTTGCCTTATCGTTCACAGGCGGAACTGAGAAGGGAACTGGAACGGAATTATCGGGTGCTGTACAGTCAGGAGGACCTGATCCGGCTGACGTTTGCTTCCCCGATGGAGGTACTGAAGCACCTGAAGGAGACGGGGGTGACCGGTATCGGCGGCCGGACGTGGACGCGCCAGTCACTGGCGGAATTCTGCCGCAGGTATGAGCAGCGTTATCCGTCTCCTGAGGGAGGGGTATTGCTGACGTATCATCCGATTTACATGATTGCGAAAAAGTAAGGAAAAACTTACTTGTGTGTATATCGGTCGGAAGATGAAAAAATCAGGAGGAATACTGTACGACAGGCTGAAAGTAAATTGAAACCAATGCGGTGATTCTTGGAACTGCGGCGTGGATGATATAATCAGCGCCGCTGACTGATAAAACCGCGGTGCGGATGGATTTAGGAAAACTGGAGGGAAGGATTATAAAAGGAGGAAATAAGGGTTTTCCGTGAAGTTACATTTGAAAATGAAAATCGAAGAATATATTCAATATAGGATACTGAACGAAAGGGAGAAGGAATGAAAGAAAATGTATTTTTTGTCAGCGGCATTGACACCAATGTCGGCAAGAGTTATGCGGCCGGTTACCTGGCCAAGGTATGGAATGAACAGGGAAGGCGTACCATTACGCAGAAGTTTATACAGACGGGCAATGTGGATATCTCGGAGGATATCGAACTGCACCGCCGGATTATGGGAACGGGCTTGCTCCCGGAGGACAAGGAGGGGCTTACCATGCCGGAGATTTTTTCTTATCCGTGCTCTCCGCACCTGGCGGCAGAGATTGACCGGCGACCGATTGATTTTGAAAAGATTGAGCAGGCGACAGCTGCCTTGTCGAAACGGTATGATGCCGTCTTGCTGGAGGGTGCCGGGGGACTGATGGTACCGCTTACCCGCGACCTGCTGACGATTGATTATGTGGCAGAAAAGCAGTATCCGTTGGTGTTTGTGACCTCCGGACGTCTGGGCAGCATCAATCATACGTTGCTGAGTCTGGAGGCGATTGCCCGCAGGGGTATCCGCCTGCATACGCTGGTGTATAACCTGTATCCGGAGAATGACGATGAATGGATCCGGAAGGATACGGAAGGGTATCTGCGCAATCTGCTGCAACGGGATTTCCCGGATACCCAGTGGATAACGGTGCCTTATCTTAAATAGCAGGCACTGGATATGATGTTATGAAATAGTAAGTGGTCCGTCATTGATTCAACTGTAATCAGTGGCGGATTTCTTTTTCTTAAGTTGGTTCTGTTGGGGAGTCTGTCGGATAAAATAAAAAATGAGCACTTTAGTTAAATATCACTTTAAGGAGTGGTTTGAATTTGAACTTTCAAATAGTTTTTCTTATCTTACAAACTACTTAAAATCAATGTGTTTCTGAAATGAATATTACTATTTTTGCTGTTCAAAGTAACCCCTTTGATAAATAGGAAAGATATACTCCGTTTTTTTTGTTAAATGGAGGGGAAACTGTTGATATAATTGTTGACAGATTAGAGTTGAATTATAATTAAAGCCAATAAGTACCTTTGGTCTGAATGTTGTCATCCATTATACTTATGCATAATTGTTATTACATTGATTGTATTAAGAAAAGAGTATAAATGATTGATAGTACACCAATAACAAATGCAAATACTGAAAGTTTAAAGAAGTTCTTGTCTTTACGATTATAGCCGTATATGATTCCGATTATGGAACAAGTGCTGATTCCAATAGGTATAGAGAAAAAACCGGTTGTTATGATAAGAATTAGCATAATGACGGTCATTAGACCAACGATTTTTGCTCTTGATGTTTTGTTCATATATTGATAGATTTAAAATTGTGATGTATTTCTTCTTTAAAGGTAAGTAAATTTCCCTGTTTAACAGGTATTTTCTTATTTGGATACTATAAAATTTCTATTATTTAGCACTTTTCAAATTCTTTTTATGCTGTTCCCATATTTTACAGGCATCTGTTGAGGCTCTGGACCGGGCACAAAAAAAGGTTCCTCCTTTCGGGGGAACCTTTTTATTTGAAGAGATTATATCGTAGGCTAGAAATTACATCATGCCGCCCATACCGCCCATTCCTGGAGCAGCCATTGGCATTTCAGGTTTTTCTTCCTTCTTTTCTACGATTACACATTCGGTAGTCAGGAACATACCGGCGATAGAAGCGGCGTTTTCCAAAGCTACACGGGTAACTTTTGCTGGGTCAACCACACCGGCTGCATGCAGGTGTTCGTAAACATCTGTACGGGCATTGTAACCGAAGTCGCCTTCTCCTTCACGTACTTTCTGAACCACTACTGCACCTTCTTTACCTGCGTTGGCTACAATCTGACGCAGCGGCTCTTCGATGGCACGCTTGATGATTTCGATACCGGTAGTTTCGTCGGCGTTGTCACCCTTCATGCCTTCCAGTGAATCGATGGCACGGATGTAAGTTACACCACCACCCGGTACGATACCTTCTTCGATGGCTGCACGGGTTGCGCAAAGAGCATCGTCTACACGGTCTTTCTTTTCTTTCATTTCTACTTCGCTGGCAGCACCTACATAGAGAACAGCTACTCCACCTGACAACTTGGCCAGACGTTCCTGCAGTTTTTCCTTATCGTAGTCTGAAGTAGAGTTCTTCATTTCGGCCTTGATCTGGTTGATACGTTCCTGGATCAGTTCTTTTTCACCAGCACCGTTGACAATGGTTGTATTTTCCTTAGATACAGTAACCTTGTCGCAAGTACCCAGCATTTCCAGAGTAGCCTGTTCCAGTTTCAAGCCCTTTTCTTCGCTGATTACCACACCACCGGTCAGTACGGCGATATCTTCCAGCATGGCTTTGCGGCGGTCGCCGAAGCCCGGAGCTTTTACGGCACAGATCTTCAACTGTCCGCGCAGACGGTTGACAACCAAAGTAGTCAGTGCTTCGCTGTCGACGTCTTCAGCGATTACCAGCAACGGACGTCCGCTCTGTACAGCCGGTTCCAGAATAGGCAAGAAATCTTTCAGGTTAGAAATCTTCTTGTCGTAGATCAGGATGTAAGGATGTTCCATTACACATTCCATCTTTTCTGTATCGGTTACGAAGTAAGCTGACAGATAACCGCGGTCGAACTGCATACCTTCTACTACACCGATAGTAGTGTCAGTTCCTTTGGCTTCTTCGATGGTGATGACACCGTCTTTAGAAACCTTGCGCATTGCGTCGGCAATCAGTTTACCGATTACCGGGTCGTTGTTGGCAGAGATAGTGGCAACCTGTTCAATCTTGTCGTAGTTGTCACCTACGGTTTCAGCCTGTGACTTGATAGATTCTACTACTTTGGCAACGGCTTTGTCGATACCGCGTTTCAAATCCATCGGGTTGGCACCTGCAGTTACGTTTTTCAAACCGACGCCTACGATTGCCTGAGCCAGTACAGTAGCGGTAGTAGTACCGTCACCTGCATCGTCACCTGTCTTAGAGGCAACTGATTTTACCAGCTGTGCACCTGTGTTCTGGAACGGATCGCTCAATTCCACTTCCTTGGCTACTGTAACTCCGTCCTTAGTGATGTGAGGCGCACCGAATTTCTTTTCGATGATTACGTTACGGCCTTTCGGACCGAGGGTTACTTTCACTGCATTAGCCAGTTCATCTACACCTTTTTTCAACTGATCGCGAGCGTCAATGTTGAAGAGAATATCTTTTGCCATAATCTTATTTCCTTTCTTTATTGTCTAAACTATTTGTTCATTAATTATCCCAATACTGCCAATACATCGCTCTGACGCATCATCAGGTATTTAACGCCTTCGAATTCGATTTCAGTACCGGAATATTTACCATACAATACGGTATCGTTTACTTTCAGCACCATTTCTTCGTCTTTTGTGCCGTTTCCTACTGCTATAACGGTTCCCTGTAACGGTTTTTCCTTAGCTGTGTCAGGAATGATAATACCACCGATTGTTTTTTCTTCTGCAGGAGCCGGAAGAATCAGGACTCTGTCTGCTAATGGTTTAATGTTCATAGTCTTTATATTTTTACTTGTTTATACTTGATTGGGTTGTCCGCAGCCTTTCTGTTTTGTCGGACGCTATATAAACAGCGAAAATCGTGCCAAAGGCAGGAACTGCCATTCTGACACGATTTTCTGACAAATACGCAGACAGGGCTGACACTTATCTGACTTTCTTTATGGCTTTGACCCATCCGTCGGCATGTGCGTCAAGACCGATGCGGGAGAAGTGTACGCCGTCGGGACGGTGAAGGGCTTTGTTCAGCCGGTCGGTATCGGGGCCGATGAACAGGTCCTTGTATTTCTTGCAGAGGGCCTGCTGGGCTTCCCGTATCTGGGAGTCATTCCCTTCCTCGCTGTCGATACAGTCGGGATGGTAGGAGGCCACGGCTATGCCGATGGGGCTTTCGATGCCCTGACTTCTGAAGGCTTCGCGGATGGTCTCAAACTGGCGGATGTATTCTTCTTTCGAGGTGTTCTTGATGTTGTCGGTTTCTCCCTGATGCCACAGAATGTAATCAGGGATAAGGCCTTGTGCTTTCAGGCCGGCAATGGTCTCGGTCAGTCTGTCATACAGATAGCCTCCCTTTGCCCAGGCTGCAATCTCCACACCTCCCACTCCGATGGGGATGAGGGTGACTTTCGTGGTCAGTTTCTCATCGATGAGTTTGTCGGCCAGGCGGTTCCACACACTGGCACCGTAGCCGGTTGCCCCGATCAGCGGATCGGAAGAAGGATAAAGACGGCCTTCGAAATAGTTGTATACGGTATGTTCGGGCTGGTATTTTCCGACTCCGTGGTTGGCCGAGTTCGACTGCCCGAAGGTGAACAATACCATTCCTCCCTTGGCTTCTTCCACCGGTACGGAACGGTAGTTCTCTGCCCATTCCTGCAGGCCTTCGATGGCGCGGCACAATACACCGGCTTCGCCACGGAAGGTACCTGAACCCTTCGGTTCTCCGGCAGGGGTGTACCATTCGTTGAATCCCTGGTTCTTGACGACTCTTTCCAGCATCGGTCTCAGTTCTTCATAGGCTTCCTTGATGAATCCGTTTTCGGTCAGCCCCCAGAGCATCCGGGCACCGAACCAGGTCCAGTCGCCCCCGTTCTGATAGCCGTAGGGATGCATGCCTACGTTCTGGAAACTGCCTGTCGGATAAGTCGGATACAGGGTCAGTCCGATGGTCTGGGCATGCGCCTTTTCCACGTTCTCCAGCATCCGCTGGTTGGCATGGGCAATTTCTTCTTTGCTGAGCAGACCGGCCAGGATGGCTACTGCCGTACCTCCGTGGTAATATACCTGGTTTTCATCGAAGGTCTCCGGGAAAGGAGAGCCGTTTAGGTAGATGTGCGGAATGAATTTCTGCCGCTGACTGTCCCACAGGTGTTTGCGGATATTGCTTGTCAGCTGTTGTTTCACGGCTGCCCATTTCTCTCCGCAGGCCTTGTCGGTCGCTATTTCCTTGAAATTGTCGATGGCCAGCACCAGCATGGCATTGTCGTAGATGTCGATGGTGTAATGTGTGTGCTCATCAATCACCACTCCCCAGGGATGTTCCGGCTGAACGTCTCCCCAGTCGGCGGTCGTAGCACCGGTAATCAGTCCGTACTGTTTGTTGAGCTTTTCATTCATCAGGTATTGCAGGGCCAGGTCCATACGCTGTTCCACCGTCTTTCCGTTGATGACGGTCTGCAGGTAGGCCGTGTTCCGGCTTTTCTTCACATATTGGTAAACGGCCTGTACCAGGGAGGTCTCGTGGTCGGTTTCCACCGTATTCTTATGGGCGGCATATTGCGGGCGGGTCTTCGACAGCCGGTAGCGATAACCCTCCGGGTCGTTCAGGTTGGCCTTGCGGATATCCATGTATCCGTCTACGATGTCACCGCCTTCTCCCTGAAAATGAAAGAAGGTATTCAGGCATTCCTGTACTTCACGGTCGGGCATGACATCCATGGCCACCTGTATGAAGGTGTTGAAGTCGCGGATCCATACTTCTCCGTATCCGTCTCCGGCATTGAGGCCGGTCGAAACGGTCTGGTGGGCCATCCGGGTGACTTGTTCCATCAGGGAATCTTCCAGAATGCTTTTCTGTACGGTTTTCAACGGGTCTTCGGGGGTGTTGCCCGAAGAAGGGAGGGCAAACAGCATCCCAAGGGCAAGGGAAATGAATCGGGAGTGTATCATAATGATTAAAGTTAATGTTAAATGTATGAACAATTAAAGATCATGCAAACTTATAAAAAATAAATCAGTTGTCCTTCATTTTGGGAGGAGTTATCGTTCTTTTTTGTGAGAAAGTGTTCTTTTTCGGAGGGGCGGCGGATAAGTGCCTGAAGTTTTTTAGGGTTTCGGGTTTTTTCCTAACTTCGCAAGAGGGATTTATCCTGTGGAGACGGAGCGGGAAGTATCCAATCCGATTGAGTTTCCAAAAGAATTCATCGAGAGTGAAAGATAACCGGGTGAAGGAATCAGAAAAAATAAATAAACAGATAGGGAAAGACGATGGAAATGGTATTTTTATTGACCGGCCTGGTGGCTGGCGCCGTATTGGGATATTTGCTGGCATCGCGTAAGGTGTCGGCATTGCAGGCACAGATGGAGTTGCAGCAGAAGCATGCGGAGGAACTGTTGCGGGTGGAGAAGCAGGGCTGGCAGGAGAAACTGGAGGCCCAGAAACAGGAAGTGGCGGAAATGCGCCGTCAGTTTAATGTGGAGTTTGAGAACATTGCCAATAAGATTTTCCAGCAGAAAACGGAAAGTTTCAATAAACTGAGTGCGGAGAGCCTGGCCGGACTGTTGAGGCCGTTTGGGGAGAATCTGAAGGAGTTCAAGCATCAGGTGGCTGAGGTGTACGACAGGGAGTCGAAGCAGCGCTTTTCACTGGAGGAAAGAATTAAGGAACTGGTGCTGCTCAACAAGCAGATCAGTGACGATGCCAATAACTTGACGCGGGCCTTGAAGGGTGATTCCAAGTTGCAGGGAAACTGGGGAGAGATGGTGCTGGAGACCATTCTGGAGAATTCGGGACTGCGGGAAGGAGAGGAGTTTTTCCGTCAGGAGTTTCTGAAGGATGAGCATGGAGAACCGCTCCGGAACGAGCAGGGACAGCGGCTGCAGCCGGATGTGCTGGTGGTGTATCCGGACAACCGGCAGGTGATTATCGACTCGAAGGTGTCGCTGACGGCTTATGCCAATTATGTGGCGGCAGAGGGGCGTGGGGAGCAGGAGCAGTACCTGAAAGCGCATCTGGCTTCGGTGCGGGCTCACATCGATGAACTGAGCCGGAAGGATTATTCGAAATATAACGTAAAGGCACTGGATTTTGTGATGATGTTCGTACCTAACGAACCGGCTTATGTGCTTGCCTTGCAGGCCGACCCGAATCTGTGGAATTATGCGTATCAGAAAAAGGTGGTACTGATGAGTCCTACCAATCTGATTGCGGCGCTGCGTCTGGCGCTCGACTTGTGGAAGCGGGAGTATCAGGAAAAGAACTTGCAGGAGATTGTGAAGAGGGGTACTGCACTGTATGAGAAACTGGTGGGCTTTACGGATACGTTCGAGAAAATGGGTGAGATGCTGAAAGCGGCTTCTGTCAGCTACGAGAATGCGCTGTCGCAATTCTCGGAGGGTAAGGGAAATGTGATCCGGCAGGCAGAAATGTTGAAGGAACTGGGTATTACTCCGAAAAAGCGTTTCTCGTCGAGGATGCAGGGCAGGGCGCTGGAAGGAGAGACTGCCGAAGAGGAACAGGAGTAATTCCGGTGTGTCCGGTGAAACGGATGCCCTGGCAGGTGATTGGTCCATCACTGCCGTGCGGGTAGGAATATGGCTCGGTTTGATGGAAAAGATAAAGGATATACCGTCCGGTCGGAAGAGGGAGGGTGTATCCTTTTTTTTCGTCCCGGAAGGCTCATTTGAGGGATGAATGAAGAAAATATGATAAAAAAGTATTGCTTTCTGAGGCGTTGTTGGTTTAATTTTGCCAATGTAAACCGATGAGTATTCGGATAGCATCTTTGGTAATTTAAATTTTGAAGACTATGAAAATAAGAAAAGTAAAGACTCAGTTTGTCTTTTTCAGAATCTGTTTGGCAATTGCCATGTGGGGGGTATTGGGTGGAATGACAGCGTATGCTTCGGTCGACCGCTTGTCAGTCAATGGTACTTTTTTAGTCAGTGAACGACAGGAAAAGGTCGTGTTGAAAGGTGTCAGCCTGGGCTGGCATAACTGGTGGCCCCGTTTCTACAATGCTTCGGCGGTGAAGAATCTTAAGGAACAGTGGGGATGTACGCTGCTTCGTGCGGCAATGGGAGTGGAACCGGAGGGGGCTTATCTGTCCGATCCGGAGAAGGCTTTGACCTGTGTGACGACAGTGGTGGATGCTGCGATTAAGAACGACATGTATGTGATTGTCGACTGGCACAGCCATGGTATACATACGCAGGAGGCCAGACAGTTCTTCAGCAAGATGGTGCACCGTTATAAAGGAGTGCCGAATGTTATATATGAAGTGTTCAATGAGCCTGTCGAGGATTCCTGGGAGGCTGTGAAGGCGTATGCCGAAGAGATCATCAGTGAAATTCGCTCGGTAGATAAGGATGCCTTGATTTTGGTAGGCACTCCGCACTGGGATCAGGACTTGCATCTGGCTGCCGATAATCCGATAACGGGTGTCCGTAATGTAATGTATACTCTTCATTTCTATGCCGCTACTCATCAGAAGGAATTGAGGGAGCGTGCCGATTATGCCTTGAAAAAGGGACTTCCGGTCTTTGTTTCGGAATGTGCCGGAATGGAGGCAAGCGGGGACGGCCGTCTCGACAAGAAGGAATGGAACGAATGGCTGCAGTGGATGAAACGCCACCATATCAGCTGGGCAGCCTGGTCTGTTTCCGATAAGAATGAAACATGCTCGATGTTTTATCCTTCTGCTCCGGATGCCGGATGGACGGATAGTGATGTGAAAGAATGGGGACAGATGGTGAAAAAGGCATTGTCGGAAAAATGAGAGAGGATGAATAATACGTTTGTTGGACAATGAAGATAGAATTGGATATGGGGAAAAATCGTTTGAAACCGTTACTGTTTTCGTGTATCTGGGGAGCGGGATTACTTTCTTCGGCCTATGCTCAGTCGGTCATACCGGAAAAGAATTTTGTGGCTTCCGATGATGCACGCATCGTTTATATGGGACGGATCAGCAAGCGCATTCCGCACAAGGTGCGCTTTACTTATCCGGGAGTCAGTTTCCTGGCACGTTTTCAGGGCTCTTCGCTGCAGATGGCAACCAGTCCGGGAAGCGGGTCGTTTATGGTGGAAATAGATGAGAATCTGCCTTTTCGGATAGATTATTCCAAAACTGATTCGGTGAAGGTTTTGGCAGAGGGATTGCCCGAGGGAATTCATCGGGTGCGGATTATGTATGTCATTGAAGGTCATGAACTGAAACCGGAATTCAGGGGCTTTTATCTGGATAAGGGATGCCGCCTGGCTGAGGCTCCGGAATTGCCGGCACGCAGGATTGAGTTTATTGGTAATTCGATGACCTGCGGATATGGAGTGGAGTCGGAAAATCCTTTGGATCCTTTTTCGTATGAGACCGAGAATCATTTTTATACGTATGCGGCACGTACGGCCCGGGCATTGAAGGCCCAGCACCTGGTGGTGGCCCGTTCCGGCATCGGGGTATACCGGAATTACGGAGCTCCCCGCTCGGGCAGCAAGGATTGTCTGCCTGCAATGTATACGCAGGTCCTTTTCGGTGATTCTACTGAATGTTGGGATGCGACAGCTTATACTCCTGACGTGGTCTGTGTGAATTTGGGTACGAATGATACCAGTCTGGGAGACTATGATGAGAAGTTGCTGACCGAAGGATACCGTGGTTTTCTGCAGCAGCTTCGGAAGGTATATCCTTCTGCAAAACTGGTCTTGCTGAGTGGTTCCATGCTGAACGGGAAGTCATTGGAGGATGTGAAAAAAGCAATGGATCTGGTGGTTATGGAAAGACAACGGATGGGGGATAAGGAGGTATACCGGTTTGACATGTCTCCTCAGACGGGGTCTTTGGGCATGGGAGCCAATTATCATCCTTCGATGCGCCAGCATCAGAAAATGGCTTCCGAACTGACGGCCTTTCTGAAAAAACTGATGAAATGGGAATGAAGTGAAACAGAATTTAAAATAGGAAAGCGATGAAAAAGTGGATTGTAAGTGCCTGCTTCCTGATGATGCAGGCAAGTATATGGGGTAAGGTGACACTGCCCGATATCTTGAGTGACAACATGGTCTTGCAGCAGCAGACAGAGGCTTGCCTGTGGGGAAAGGCAAATGCCAATGCGGAAATAACGATTCGTCCTTCGTGGGGATATGAGGTGTATACGGTAAAGGCCGATGCCGACGGAAAGTGGAAGGCCAGAATCAAGACTCCTGTGGCCAGTTATCAGCCTTATTCGATTGCGATTTCCGACGGAGAGGAGAAGGTGTTGAACAATGTTCTGATCGGTGAGGTCTGGTTTTGCTCCGGACAGTCGAATATGGAGATGCCTTTAAGGGGATTCTGGAATTGTCCGATTGAAGGGGCGAATGAGGTCATTGCCACTGCTTCGGAATGGAAGGGAATCCGTGTGGCTACCATCGAAAAGAATGGGCAGTTGCAGCCGGTGGATAACTGTCGGGGCAGCTGGAAAGTGAGCAATCCGGAAAATGCTCCGGCATTCAGTGCCACGGCTTTTCATTTTGCACGGATGGTGAACCGGGTACTGGATATTCCGGTGGGAATCATCAACTGCAGCTGGGGTGGAACCACGGTGGAGGGATGGCTTCCCCGTGAAATCGTATCTCAGTATCCGGACATTGATTTGAAGCGTGACATCCGCAAGGAGGACGGACACGACTGGTGGCATTACCTGAGCCCGGTTCTGATGTATAACGGAATGTTGAAGCCGTTGCAGAATTATACTATCAAGGGCTTTTTGTGGTATCAGGGAGAGTCGAACGTGGGCAAGCACAAGACGTATGCGGAACGGTTGAAGACGATGGTGTCGTTGTGGCGCAAGGAATGGGGACTGGGCGAACTTCCGTTCTATTTTGTAGAGATAGCCCCGTTCAATTCCACTGAAACCATCGGCTGTGCATTGCTGAGAGAGGCTCAGTTCAAGGCTCAGGCTCTGATACCGAACAGTGGTATGATTTCTACCAATGACCTGGTGGAGCCTTATGAAATCAAGAATGTACATCCGAAGAATAAGACCGATGTCGGAAAGCGACTGGCTTACATGGCGTTGAGCCGTACCTATCAGGTGCCGGGCATTGAGGCATGCGGACCGGTTTATAAATCGATGGAGGTCAAGGACTCTACAGTAATTCTTTCGTTCGACCATGCATCCGAAGGCTTTAACCGTCTGGCTGGCATGGAAGGATTTGAAGTTGCCGGAAGTGACAGGGTATTTTATCCTGCCGAGGCAGAAGTTTACAATAATACGCAGATAAAGGTTAGTTGTGATAAGGTAAAAAGACCGGTTGCCGTACGTTACGGTTTCCGTGATTTCCAACCGGGAAATGTGGCCAACCTGAGGGAACTTCCGATGTATCCGTTCCGTACGGATAATTGGGAATAACCGGTAACGGACCGGACCGTGATGCATCTGAGCGGTCCGGTTGACTGAACGGCCGACAGGTAAATGAAGCGGGGCTGCCGAAAATAAATTCGGCAGTCCCGTTCTTTCTGGTTGTTGTTTATCAGATGGTAATTATTTTACTTCTTCAAGATAAAGTACCCGGCTGGCATAATCGTTCTGCTTGTGATAGTCAACCCGGTGTGTATAAGGGATTTCCAGACCGTTCTCCATCAGGAAAGCACCACTGAATGTCTTGCCTTCGAAAGCCAGCGGCTGGTTGTCAATCCGGTTCAGCTCACTGATCCGGTATTTCTTGTCAGGATCAAGTCCGGCGAGGGTTACCCGCGGCAAGTGCTGGTTGACGAAGTGTTCGGTTTTCCACCAGTAGAACACGGCTTTGTCTTTCTCCGGACTGGTATACATCAGTGAGGCAACTCCCAGGCGGTCGTAAGGAGAAACCAGACGATAGATATCTCCTAGTTGGACTACAGGGCGGATTTTCTTATAATCGGCGATTGCCTTGCGACATAAATCCTTTTCCTCATCAGTCATGTTCTTGGGCTGGATTTCCATACCCAGTCGTCCGCTCATGGCTACATCGATACGGAATTTCAACGGAACGGTGCGGAATGTCTGGTGGTTGGGAGCAGCACTGATGTGTGAAGCCATCGCAATAGCTGGGAAGAAATAAGAGGTTCCCCACTGCATGTAGATGCGCTGCAAGGCATCGGTGTTGTCGCTTACCCAAAATTCATCAAAGTACGGCAGATATCCGTAATTGGCACGTCCGCCTCCGCTGGCACAGGCCTGTATGACGAGGTCCGGATATTTGGAACGGATGCGCTGGCATATTTTCTCGAATCCTTTATGATAGTCGATATACATGTGGCTCTGGTTGTCTTTGGTCAGGTAGTTAGAGCCGTGATTCATGATGGCCATGTTGGCATCCCATTTGATGTAGGCAATTTCAGGATGCTGGGTCATCAGGTCATCTACTACCTTGAAGACAAAGTCCTGCACTTCGGGGTTGGCCAGGTCGAGTACGACTTGTGTACCGCCACGTCCCAGTACCGGATCACGCTGTGGGGCTTTCAGAATCCATTCCGGATGCTTTTCATACAGTTCACTGGTGGTATTGGCCATTTCCGGTTCTATCCAGATACCGAACTTGATACCGTGTTTTTGAGCGTCTTTGATGAGGCCTCCGATGCCTTCTGGCAACTTACGGCTGTCGGTTACCCAGTCGCCCAGTGAAGAACTGTCGTCTTTTCTCGGGTATTTGTCTCCGAACCATCCGTCGTCCATTACAAAGAGTTCTCCTCCCATGGAAGCGATGTCGCCCATCATCTGGTCCATACCTTCCTGATTGATGTCGAAATAAACGCCTTCCCAACTGTTCAGCAGGATGTCGCGGACCGTATTGCCATGAGCAAGCTTGTAGTTGCGTCCCCATTTGTGGAAGTTCCGGCTGGCTCCGCTCAGTCCTTCGTTGCTATAGGTCAGTGCAACGGACGGAGTACGGAATGTTTCTTTGCCGGGAAGTGTATACGAGGAGTTTTCTTCGTTGATACCGGCATAGAACTGATGGTATTCGCTGTCGTCGGTGTCAATTCTCAACTTGTAGTTGCCGGTATAGCACAATGCGGCTCCGATTACTCGTCCGGTGTTCTCACGGGGACTTCCGTCGAGGGAGAACATCACTTCGGCATGGGCCGTATGAGAGTTGCGCACTCCGTCTTTGTTCTTGATGACAATCATACCTGGTTCAAGCGGTTCCTGAGTAAGCTGGCCCTCATTGGCCCAGGAGCCTGAAAGGTGAGACAGCCATACGTTTCCTCTCCGCACAGGGAGGTAGGCCGAAGCAAACTGGGTCAGACGGACTGCCTTCTTCTCCTGATGGCTGATTTCGGTCCAGGTTTCAATCATGTCCACGTCCTGGTAGGCTTTATAGCATACATCAATATAAAAAGGATAGACCTTGTCTTTCAACCGCACGGTGGTCAGTGTGGCCTGCTTTTCTGTTTCTGTACTAACACTGGCCACTTCCATCTGGGTAGACAGGTTGCCGTCGGCATGTGTCACGGCAAGAGCCACTTCTCCGGGGCAGTTCATCCCATAGACCGGATAGGCCGTGTGATTGCAGTTGGATACGGCTTCAATTTGCTGAAGGTCGGTCTCGCTGAGCTTGTTGCCATAATAGAGGTATTTCAGTTCTCCACCAGTAGGGGCATTGATGACGAGTGAGGTACCGGGCGTAGAAATACAGAAGTTTTGCGCCCATAGCCCTCCGGCAAGTAGTGAAAAACCTGCCAACAGACTGATTTTGCGTGTTGCTTTCATGCTTTTCATTTTTTTGATAATTAGGTTTTGTTCAATCGTTCTTTCTAGTTGCAAAAATAGGTGTTATTTTATGAAGGGAGTGATACGGTTTTATCTTATTGTGATAGGTTGGGGATAATTCCAGAAGAAATTCAAGGTTGTGAGGACGGAAAGTTAAGGCGGATAAAAGTTGAGTCAGTGTAAAGTTTATTCTAAAATGTCGGAGCCCGGATTTTGTGGCAACTTTCTGTCTGAACTTTATCCGGATTTCTTTATACTTATCGTAAATTTATTATCTTTGTGAGCAAAGAATGGTACTATGGAAAAAATGGTGAATGAAAGTTTTATACGTGAAATAACCCCTCTTTCCGAAAAAGACTGTTTTTACATCGCCGACAGGCATAAGAAAGAGTTTACTTATCCGATGCACTCGCACCGGGAGTTTGAACTGAATTTTGTAGAACATGCCCCGGGGGTACGCCGTATTATCGGAGATTCGGAAGAAGTCATCGGTGACTATGACCTGGTGTTGATTACCAGTCCCGACCTGGAGCATGTATGGGAACAGCATACCTGTGTATCTCAGCAGATCAGGGAGATTACCATCCAGTTTGTCCCGGCATTTCTGAACGGACTGATTGAAACCAATCAGTTCAGTATGATCCGGAAGATGCTCGACAAGGCTCAGTATGGTCTGTGCTTCCCGATGGATGCGGTGGTCAAGGTATATTCCCTGATAGATAAACTTCCGGAGATGAAAGGCTTTTATGCGGTGGTTCATTTCTTGACACTGCTGTATGAACTGTCCTTGTTTACCGACCGGGCGCGTACTCTTTCCAGTTCTTCCTTTGCGAAGATTGAAGTACATTCCGACAGCCGGAGGGTACAGAAGGTGCAGAGTTACATCGGAAAGCATTATCAGGAGGAAATCAGACTGGGGCAACTGGCCGATATGGTGGGCATGACGGAAGTGTCTTTCAGCCGTTTCTTCAAATTGCGTACGGGAAAGAGTTTGTCGGATTATATTATCGACCTGCGCTTGGGGCATGCTACGCGTCTGCTGGTGGATTCGACCATGGCCGTTGCTGAAATATGCTATGAGTGCGGCTTTAATAACCTGTCTAATTTCAATCGGATTTTTAAGAAAAAGAAAAATTGTTCTCCTAAGGAGTTCCGCGATAATTATCGAAAGAAACGTACGATTATTTGATGGAAGAATCTCGGAACATATAAGTCATTTCATTAATATACAATATCCTGTATAGGTTTATCTGTAGGCGGTGCCGGCATCTCATACTGATGCCGGCACCGTTTGTGTAAATAGAAAAGTGATTGATTCAAAAACTAAACTACTGCAGGAGGGAATGTAAAGTATTGGATAAAATTATATCATGTTTCTACACTGATTCCCTCTAATTTTGCATCGTTGAAATAAATCTAATAGATATGCGGAAACAAAATTTTATTTTTTTGTCAGTATTGATGTTCATCGTACTGTCGTGCACTGCCGTTTCGAAGAAAACGGAAGATAAGAGTTTTGTCCGGATTGAGAACGGGCAGTTTATTCGTAATGGAAAACCCTATTATTATATTGGAGCGAATTTCTGGTATGGAGCGATGCTGGCTTCAGAAGGTGAGGGCGGTAATCGTGAACGCTTGTGCCGGGAACTGGATTCACTGAAGAGTCTGGGAATTGACAACCTGCGTATCCTGGTCGGTTCGGATGGAGAGCGAGGAGTTCCGGCGAAGGTAGAGCCGACTCTGCAGATTGCTCCGGGAGTGTACAATGATACTATTTTTGCCGGACTCGATTACTTGCTGGCCGAGATGGCAAAGCGGGATATGCTGGCGGTGTTGTATCTGAACAATTCCTGGGAATGGAGCGGCGGATACGGACAATATCTGCAGTGGGCCGGATATGGAAAGGCTCCGGTGCCGGCCATTGACGGGTATGCTGCTTATATGGAATTTGTCGGACAGTTTGTACGTTCGGACAGTGCCCAGGCATTGTTTGCAAATTATGTGAAAGATGTGATTACCCGTACCAACCGGTATACTAAGGTACGTTATATTGACGATCCTACCATCATGTCCTGGCAGATAGGAAATGAACCGCGTGCGTTCTTGCCCGAAAATAAAGCCTCTTTCTCAAATTGGATGCGCGAAACGGCCGCACTGATCAAATCTTTGGATGCCAATCACCTGGTATCTACCGGAAGTGAGGGCAAATGGGGATGCGAAACAGACCTGAATTTGTTCGAGGAAATTCATGCCGATTCCAATGTGGATTATATGAATATACATATCTGGCCCTATAACTGGGGATGGGCGCCGAAAGACAGTCTGACTGCCAATCTGGAAAAGGCAAAATCGAATACAAAAGCATATATTGACGAGCACCTGGCTGTAGCAAAAAAATACCGGAAACCTTTGGTGCTGGAAGAATTCGGATATCCTCGTGACGGATTCCGCTTTGACAAGGCTGCTCCGATAACTGCCCGTGATGCATATTACCGCTTTGTGTTTGAACTGGTCGAAAAACATGCGGCCATGCAGTCTTTGTTTGCCGGATGTAACTTCTGGGGATGGGGCGGACTGGCGGAACTGTCGTCTACACACGAATCCTGGGTACCGGGGGATGATTATACCGGAGATCCGGCGCAGGAGCCGCAAGGACTGAATTCGGTCTTTGCATCAGACAGTACTACCCTGTCATTGATCCGTTCGTTTACTTTAAACGTCCGGGGAAAATAAGGATTGTTTAAAGGTGGAACTACTGTCTTAATTATATACTAGTTATGGATAAAAAAGTATTACTATGTATCTTATATAATCGTTAATTTTGTGTCGTAAAGGAAATGTAACCAGAATGACTTGAATCTGATACGGTCTTGGAAAATGCAAGTCTATAACTCTTTTACATCTAGTCTGAGTGGTGAAATTTATTAATCATACTAAAAATACATTATGGATAAAAGTCTAACAAAATGTGTACTGATTGCGGGTGCATTTGCCGCTGTCTCAATGGGGAATGTGCATCAGGCGTGGGCTTCCGGTGTGGCTCCGTTGGGAGTAGAACGGCAGACAAACAGACAGATTAAAGGTAAGGTAGTTGATGCTACCGGTGAAACCATTATTGGAGCTAATGTTCTTGAGAAAGGAACAACTAACGGGGTGATTACGGATATAGATGGAAATTTCGTGTTGAATGTATCTTCTGGAGCAACGCTCGAGATTTCTTATATCGGATATGCTACACAGACCATAAAGATAACGAATCAAACATTTTTAAATATTGTCTTGAAAGAAGATTCGGAAACTTTGGACGAGGTAGTGGTAGTCGGATACGGTACGATGAAGAAAAGTGACTTGTCGGGTGCTTCGGTATCGGTGGGTGAGGATGCCATAAAGGGTTCGGTAATCACCAACCTTGACCAGTCTCTTCAGGGACGTGCGGCCGGTGTTTCGGCAGTGACTACTTCGGGTGCTCCGGGATCTTCTTCATCCATACGTGTACGTGGACAGGCTACAATCAACTCGAATGCAGAGCCTTTGTATGTGATTGATGGAGTTATCGTACAGGGAGGCGGATCATCGGGTGCCGATTTTGGTCTGGGGGATGCGCTGGGTAATGGCTCGGTATCTACCATTTCTCCTCTTTCTACCATTAACCCTGCCGATATCGTGTCAATGGAGATTTTGAAGGATGCTTCTGCTACGGCTATTTATGGAGCACAGGGAGCCAACGGAGTAGTATTGATTACTACCAAGCGTGGAAAGGCCGGAGAGGCTAAATTTACTTATGACGGTATGATGGCGGTGCAGCGTCAGACCAAGCGTCTGGATATGATGAACCTGCGTGAGTTTGCCAGCTTCTACAATGATTTCGTAGAAACCGGAGAATTGGAGAAAAGTGCGATTTATGCTGATCCGTCTTTGCTGGGCGTAGGAACCAACTGGCAGGATGCTATTTTCCGTACAGCCTTGCAGCATCAGCACCAGATTTCGGCTCAGGGAGGTACAGAGAAAGTAAAATATTATGTTTCCGGTTCATATATGGATCAGGACGGTACCTTGATCGGATCAAGCTTTAACCGTTATTCGTTCCGTACGAACCTGGATGCGCAGTTGAAGCCTTGGCTGAAGATTGGTTTGAATGCGACTTACTCGTCTACTAAAGATGACTTGAAACTGGCCGATAGTGATCAGGGTATTATTACTTATTCATTGCAGACTGTTCCGGATATTCCTATTTATGATATCGACGGCAATTATTCTTCTATCGTGCGTGAAGGATATACCAATCCTAACCCGATTGCCATGGCTATGATGGACCAGATTTTGCTGTATCGTCAGAAACTGACCGGAAGCATCTTTGCAGATGTGACTTTGATGAAGAATCTTACCTGGCATACGGAGTTTGGTTATGATATCAGTTATAATAAAGGAGAGCGCTATCAGCCGAAAGTAAATCTGGGAAACTGGAAGCGTGACAGCAACTCAAGTTCCATACAGAAAAACAACAGTACGTTCTGGCAGTTGAAAAACTATGTGACTTATAACGGCCAGATTGATAAACATGGTTTTACTGCCATGCTGGGTCAGGAATGCTGGGAGTCTAATTACGACTATACTTCGGTAGCCAATACGAATCTGCCTTCGGATGTGGTTCATAATCCGGCACTGGGAACCGGTACTCCGTCTATCAACTCAGGATTTGGAAGTTCGGCAATGGCTTCGTTCTTTACTCGTCTGACTTATAATTATGCCGACCGTTACCTGGCTACTTATACTTACCGTTATGACGGTTCTTCCAATTTCGGACCGGATAACCGTTGGGCCGGTTTCCATGCCGTAGCCGGATCCTGGCGTTTCTCAAACGAAAGTTTCTTTGAATCGTTGAGCAGTGTCATCAGCAACGGTAAGTTGCGTCTGGGATGGGGACAGACCGGTAACTCAAACATCGGTGGTTATCGTTGGGGTGCCAGCATGTCGAGAATGCCGACCGGATTAGGCTTGGGATACCGTCAGTCTAATATCGCCAACCTGGGAGTGAAGTGGGAAACTCAGGAACAGGTGAATGTGGGAATTGACCTGGGATTCTTCCACGACCGCGTGAACCTGGTAGTCGACTGGTATCAGAAGGTTTCAAAAGATATGTTGATGTCCTTGCAGCTTCCTTCTTATATGGGTACTTCTGGTAATGTTTCTTCTGTACTGGCTGCACCGATGGGTAATTATGGAGACATTGAGAATAAAGGTTGGGAAATCTCGCTGAATACTCACCCTCTGGTAGGTAATTTTGAATGGGATTCTGATTTCCAGATTTCTTTCAACAAGAATAAGTTGCGCGCGCTTGACGGAACGGCCAATGCACAAATTGTCGGTTACGGACAGTGGAACGATGTGGTAAGTGTGACGAATGTAGGCGAGTCTTTGTATAATTTCTATGGATATGTATGTGATGGAGTATATAAGGATCTGGAAGACCTGCAGACTTCTGCCAAACCGGTGAAATATCCGGCAAATGGAGTCTTTAACCGTACCAATACCGTTTGGGTAGGAGATATCAAGTATAAGGATCTGAACGGTGATGGAGTGATTGATGAAAACGATAGAACCAATATCGGTTCTCCGCTGCCTAAGTTTACTTATGGATGGACCAATACGTTCCGTTATAAGAACTTCGACTTGTCTATATTCATCAACGGATCGTATGGAAACAAGGTATTCAATTACCTGAGCATGAAACTGACACACATGAATTCTCCTTGGAGCAACCAGCTTACTACGGTGTTGGACCGTGCCCAGATTGTGCCGATCAACCCGAACAAGGATTACTCGGGAGGTGTACTTGTCAATGGGACTACTGTATATAACTGGTATGATGATATTACCAATGTACGTGTGGCCAATCCCGATGCTTCGATTCCTCGTGCCTCTGTACAGGATCCGAACGACAATGACCGTGTAAGTGACCGCTATATTGAAGACGGTTCTTATATTCGTCTGAAAAATATCACATTGGGATATACCTTCCCTGGAAAAATGATCAAGAAATGGGGGCTGGAAAACTTACGTGTCTATGCTAATATCCAGAACCTGCTGACCATTACAGGATACGATGGTTACGATCCGGAAATCGGTGTCAGCACTTCCAGTGCAAATGTCTACGGACTGGATAACGGACGTTATCCTTCTCCTACGGTTTATTCGTTCGGATTAAATGTTTCTTTCTAAATAGTTGTGGTATATGAAATACAATAAAATAAAATATTGGGCTTTTGCAGCCGTTTTGGGAGCTAATCTGTGTGCCTGCGATGATTTTCTGGACCGTCCGGCTGTGGATTCATATAATGTCGATAACTTTTATCAGAATGACGAGCAGTGCTTCCAGGGAGTGAACCCGTTGTATAACTCACCGTGGTTTGATTTCCAGCGCGGATTCTTTAAAGTGGGAGAGGTTCTTGCCGGAAACTACTATTGGGGCTCTTCTCCTTACCTGACGTTTACCGTGAACGGTACGGATGAGGACTTGATCAACATGTCATATTCATTGTGGTCGGTCAATGCTTACGCCAATACTATCCGTGAACGTCTGATGTCGGCCGAGGTTTCTGAACAGACCAAAAATACCTGTATGGGCGAATGCCTGGTATGGAAGGCTATGGCTTATTTCTACCTGGTACGTACTTTTGGAGCTGTGCCTATCGTGCACAGTAACTCTGAGGACATTGCGGCAGGAAACTATAACGAAAAGTATAAGGTGCAGATTCCGGATGTATATGAATATATCGTGATGACCCTGGAAAAAGCGATTGAATTGCTGCCGGCTTCAAACTCCAAAGGACGAATCGACCAGTATACTGCCAAAGGATTGCTGGCAAAGGTTTATCTGACCAAATCGGGATATGGCATGAACGGCTCTCGGAATGAAGAAGACCTCCGTAAGGCTGCGGTTTATGCAAAGGATGTCATCGATAATTCAGGAAGATATTTGCTGGAGAATTATTCTGATGTGTTCCGTCTGGCGAATAACTTCAATGAAGAGTGTTTGCTGTCATGGCACTGGTCGGCTTCTTCCGATATGTGGACTTGCCAGAATGCCTTGCAGTCGGATCTGGCGATTGTCGGTTTCGATGAGTTCGGTGATTGCTGGGGCGGTTATAACGGACCGTCTGTCGACTTGCAGGATGCGTTTGGAGAAAATGCCTTGAGCCCGATGCGCTATAACGGTGATGCTCGCCGTAAGGCAACCATGATGATGTGTGGAGATACTTATGAGTATTTCTGGCAGGACAAGGGTGGATTCAACTACATCAATTTTATTTATGATACCGACGGACTGGGCGGTCCGGGTACTTACCAGAGTGAAACAGGTGCCAATGCAGTCAAGCATCTTTACGGTAATGCCAATGACCATCTGACCGGTTGCGGAGTATCGGCTTCCACTCAGCGTAGCCAGTTGAGTACACATCTGTTGCGATTGTCTGACGTGTATCTGGTATATGCGGAAGCTGTCATCGGAAACAACGGTTCTACTTCCGATGCATCTGCCATCGATGCCTTCTATCAGGTACGTCATCGTGCCGTCAGTACGTACAAGCGTCCTTCGGTCATCACCTGGGAGGATGTATGGAAAGAACGTCGTCTGGAACTGGCCTGTGAAGGTGACCGCTGGTACGATTATGTCCGTTTGTCATATTATGATTCTCAACGGGCAATACAGGAACTGACTAATCAGCGCAGGGATGTGTATTATGGATTGGATGATTTGTACAAGACTTATTATCAGAGCGGTACGTTTACGGTAAATCCTGAAGAGCACCGTTACAATCCGGATGCAGTGAAGCCTAACGTGACAGTTTCCAGTTTTACCCTGCCGTTCCCTACCGAGGACGTGGTATTCAATCCTCATTTGATGGAGGATCCGATTCATGTGGATGTACGAAGTGAATTTAGTTATTAATAAAAAAGACATAAGATGAAAGCAATGAGATATATAAAAGGGTTAGTAGCAGCTGGTGCAGTCATTCTGGGAATGATGACTACTGCATGTGAGGACGAACCCGACAAGTATGAGATCGCCGACGGCCTTCCTTCTGTAAGTTATGTGCGGATGACCGATCCGGCTGTAGCCGACTCTCTGATTACCGGTGCGTATATGTCGAATACGATCTGTCTGGTCGGAGAAAATCTGCGTAGCGTGTATGAATTGTACTTCAATGACCAGAAAGCCGTTCTGAATACCAGTCTGATTACAGACAATACGTTGATTGTAGATGTGCCTTCTGCAATTCCGGAAGTAGTGACAAATAAGATTTATCTGGTCAACCGGAATCAGGAAACTGTGACATATGATTTCAAGGTTTTGGTTCCGGCTCCTGAAATTACTTCTATGTCGAACGAATATGCGCTTCCGGGTACTGTGGCTACCATTTATGGAGATTATTTCATTGATGACCCGAATGTGCCTCTTACCATCGAAATCGGCAATGTTCCGGTAACTGAAGTGACCAGCCTGACCCGTAACGCCATCAGTTTTGTGGTTCCCGAAGGAGCAGAGATGGGATATATCAATATAGAATCAATTTATGGTAAAAGTCAGTCTACTTTCCGCTACATGGAACGGGAAGGATTCTTGTTCGACTTTGATGATGATGGTGATGAGGCTATCGCTAATTTCTGCGGTTGGCATGCTCCTAAGATCGGTACATTGGAGAAAGTGGCTCCGCTGGATGGAAATTACCTGATTTTCCAGGGTGATCTGGATAACGGTTCCTGGAATGATACGAACTTCGCTTTCGAGTACTGGCCCTATGGTGATGAAGCTACTCCGTATTTGAATACGTTGGTTGATTTCTCTGACTTGAGCAACCTGCAGCTGAAATTTGAGGTTAATGTTCCGGATGCCTGGAGTGCCTGTGCCATGCAGGTGTTGCTGACTACCAATAATGAGGTCAGCGGAAACAATATGAACAATGCGTTCTTCCAGGACGATACATTCCCAAGAGGATTGTGGATACCATGGGCATCAACCGGAAGTTATACTACTGCCGGATGGACTACTGTGACGATTCCTTTGTCTGATTTCTGTTATGGAGCTTCTGGAATTTCTCTCTCTCCATTGTCGGCAACAGACATTACCGGACTTACGTTGTTTGTATGGAACGGTGGAGTAACCGGAACGGCTTGTACTCCGACTATCTGTATTGACAATATCCGGGTAGTACCTATTCATTAATCATAATATCGATATACAATGAAAACAAATAAATTATCAGTGCTTTTTCTTGCTGGAGCACTTTTGATGACTGGCGTTTCCTTTACTTCTTGTTTGAAAGGGGACGACGTGGATACGAACCAGTATACAGGGGGTATCAGTCTGAATGTATTTGGACCTTCACCGGTGGCACGAGGAGGTGAGTTGAGATTTTTGGGAAGTGGAATGGATCAGGTAACGGCTGTATGGATTCCGGGAAGCGGAGACGTTACGGAGATAAGAGTGATCAGTGATACGGAAATCCGTATCACTGTTCCTCAGGATGCCGAACCGGGACAGTTGGTGTTGAGAACGCCGCAAGGGGATATCACGACACAGACTGAACTGACGTTTACCGAACCGATTTCTATTGATGAGTTGAGTCCGTTGTCGGTGTTGCCGGGCGATGAACTGACGATTAAAGGGGATTATCTGAATTTGATCAATGAGGTGATTTTTGCAGATAATGTGACGGTTTCAGCCGAGGATTTTGTAGCTCACGACCGGAAAACCATTTGTTTGACGGTACCTCAGGAAGCTCAAAGCGGACAGGTTATCTTGTCGGACGGAGCAGAATTGCCTAACCTGATTTACTCGGAAGAGGAGTTGACAGTAGTGTTGCCTGCTGTGGAAACCGTAGCCGAACTGCAGCATGCAAACCCCGGTGACCGTATCTCGGTAGATGGTTCTCATCTTGACTTGGTGAAAGAAGTACTGATGCCTGACGGTACTGCAGTGGAGTTTGCTCTCGAAGGTGATCACACTCTTTCTTTTGTATTGCCTGCCAATGCTTCCGACGGTGAGATTGTGATGGTTCCGGCTTCGGAAGTGAAGGTGGTGATAGCTCATCTGACTATGGCGGTTCCTTCAAAGGTTGTGGCAAGTCCGGCTTCAGGTATCCGTGGTGGAGACGAGATACTTCTTACGGGTAGTTCACTGGATCTGGTAGTCGACCTTTCTTTCCCGGGAGTAGATGAAAAGGTGCTTCCGGCAGCTCAGTCGGAAAATGAACTGAGAGTTGTAGTACCTGAAAAAGCCCAGAGCGGACAGTTGGTATTGAATACCGGCAGCGGAAAACAGGTAAGTGTGGCTATTGAAACCTTGAAGCCTCAGGTCGACAGTTATCTTCCTGCTGAGGTTCCTGCCGGAGAAGCGCTGCTGATAAAGGGACAGAACCTGGATTTGGTTGCTTCGGTTACGTTTGCCGGAGGACAGACTGTGGAAGTGACTGCACCGGCTGCCGATGAATTGCAGGTATCCGTGCCGATGGAAGCAGAAAGTGGAAATGTGACCTTGAATATGCATAACGGGGAAATGGTCGAGGGCCTGTGGCTCAATGTTTCCAAACCGCAATGCTGCTATGTGATGGAGCTTCCGGAAAAGGTAGAAGCCGGTGCTTTGCTCGAACTGGAAGTGGCCAACGGAGATAAGTTGCAGCATGTCACAGTCAACGGTACTCAGGTTCAGTTTATCCTGCGCGACTCGAAACTTCTGGTTTCTTTGCCTGCCGATGTAATCGGTGCTGCCGTGATTGAACTGGTTTCTTCTAATGGAACAATATCTTATACGATTCAGGTAGAGGGCGCTATGGGAATGTGTATTTTTGAAGGTCCTCTGGTGATAGGTGCATGGGAACGGTCTGCACAAATTCCTGCCGGTCAGTTTGCTGATGCGCAGGTAGGACAGGTCATCACTGTAGTGGTTACGGATTTGCTGTCGGGTGCACAGGGCTCATTCAAGAATGGCAACTGGGCAGCCATTGCACCGGACACTGAGTATTTCAATATTGATGGCAATTTCTCTTTGGAAATCACTTCTGAGATTCTTTCTCAGTTGCAGAGTGGGGGACTGATTGTCAGCGGACAGAACTATACAATTGATTCAGTATATATTAAATAAAAACAGATATGAATAGGGTTTATAAATATTTTTTGTTGTTCGTCACACTATTTGCTATCGTTTCATGCTCTACTGCAGTAGAGCATGAAATTGCGCAAGTGGCTTCTCCCGTGTTCCTTTCTTCCACTCCGGCTTCCGGAGCATCTGGAGTTAAACCGGGAAATGTGACCATCAGTATTACTTATGATAAGAATGTCTTTTTTGCCTCACAGAAAAAGGATCAGCTGCTGATTTCGAACGGGGGTAGTATCGTCAAGGCCGACGTCATCGGTTCCAGTCCGACGTTGGTGGTAGAGGTCAACTGCCCTTCACGGAATACGTCTTATACACTTACTGTTCCGGAAGGTCTGGTAACGGGCCCCAATGCAATGCCGGCACCGGCAGTAGAGGTCAGCTTTACGACTCAGGGGCTGGATATGCAGCCGGTAAATACACTGACACCCGAAGCACAGAAGGTCTATGACTTCTTGCAGGCTACTTATGAGCAGAAGACCATTTCGGGTATGATGGCCAATGTGTCATGGAATGTGGAAGAATCGGAACAGGTGTATGCATGGACAGGAAAATATCCGGCTCTGAACTGCTTCGATTATATTCACCTGAAGGCTTCGGCAGAAGGCAGCTGGATTAATTATGGTGACATTACTCCGGTTTCTGACTGGTGGAATGCGGGTGGTCTGGTAGCTGCCATGTGGCACTGGAACGTACCGGCTTCTGAAGGAAGCGAGAGTCTGACTACTTATAAGGATGAGACTGCTTTTGATATTGATAAGGCCTTTACTGAGGGTACCTGGGAGTATCAGACCGTTCAGGCCGACCTGGAGAAGATTGCCGGATATCTGCAGTTGTTGAAGAACGAAGGTATTCCGGTTATCTGGAGACCGCTTCATGAGGCTGCCGGAGGATGGTTCTGGTGGGGAAAGAATGCGGATAGCTTCAAGAAACTCTGGATTCAGATGTTCGACTATTTTAAGGCTCAGGGCTTGAACAACCTGATCTGGGTATGGACCACCGAAACGGGTGATGCGGATTGGTATCCGGGCGACCAGTATGTGGATGTGGTAGGACGTGATTTGTATGGAAATAGTGCGGCAGACTGTGCTTCTCAGTACCAGACTGTGATTTCCGAGTTTGGCAACAAGATGGTGGCACTGAGCGAATGCGGTGCTTATGTAGATACACAGAGCCCACTCGGCCTGTTGTCCGAACAGTGGACAGCCGGTGCCAGATGGTTGTGGTTTATGCCTTGGTATGATAATGAAGGAGCTTCGCTTTCACATGCCGACAAAGCATGGTGGCAGGATGCCATGTCACAGTCTTATGTGATTTCCCGTGATCAGCTTCCGTCTTTTAAATGATCACAGGGGTGAATGGAGGAATACAGGAAAAAGTGGCTGTGCAGTAAGTATAGCCACTTTTTTTATCATATCGTTCTTCTGTTTCTTCCGAAAAAAGAAAGGTATATGTATATGCTAAAATTGTATCATTTCGCAGGAGGTAATTTCTTTATCTTTGCTGATGTTAAATAGAAAACTAATTATTATGAAAATACCAAGGTTTATTGTGACAATGATGATTGTTGGAACGGGTTTGGCGGGCTGTTCTTCTCGCCAGAATAATGAAACTGAAATAACTAAGACTTCTGAGGCGCAGGCCATGCTGAAGACACTGAAATCTCTGCCTGCACAGCATAAGTTTATGTTTGGTCATCACGACGATCCGGTGTACGGTATCGGATGGGATGGGGATGAAAACCGCAGTGACGTGAAGGATGTGTGCGGAGACTATCCTGCCATGATGTCTTTCGATTTGGGACGGATGGAGATTTTTGGCGACAAGACACTGGATAATGTGAAGCTGGACCGTATCCGGAAGGAGGTTGTTGCACAGTATGAGCGTGGAGGCATGTCTTCATTCAGCTGGCACGTGGACAATCCGCTCACTGGAAAAGATTCCTGGGACGTGACGGACTCTACGGTGGTGAAGTCGGTATTGCCGGGAGGAGTCAACCATGATAAGTTCTTGGGATGGCTGGATAAGATTGCCGGTTTTATGAATTCTATCCAGACGGCCGACGGAGTGAAGGTGCCGGTACTGTTCCGTCCCTGGCATGAGCATACAGGAAGCTGGTTCTGGTGGGGACAGAATCTGTGTACTGCCGCCGATTACAAGGCACTTTGGAGAATGACTTACGAACGGATGCAGGAGAACGGGGCTACCCAGTTGCTCTATGCATATTCACCGGGTACGGAGCCGAAGGATTCTACAGCCTATCTGGAGCGTTATCCGGGAGATGACATTGTTGACCTGATCGGGGTAGATGCATACCAGTTCGACCGGGAGGCTTATGTCCAGAGTCTGGACAATGCCTTGCGCATCATGGAGCAGGTAGGCAAGGCACACCAGAAGGCCATCGCGGTGACTGAAACCGGATATGAGACGATTCCTGATTCGTTGTGGTGGACGCAGACGCTGATGCCCGTAGTCGAGAAATATCCGGTCAGCTACGTACTGGTATGGAGAAACGCACGCGAACGTGAGAATCATTATTATGCTCCGTATCCGGGACATCCGTCGGCTGCCGATTTTGTAAACTTCTATAACGATCCGCGTACCTTGTTTGCGGGGGATATGAAAACGATTAAATAATCTTATTAAATTTATAGCAATGGACTTGTTCGAAGAAAAAGTAAAAAGATTGTTCGCTCAGCACGAAGAGTTGATAACTCGTAAGAACGAACCTGTGGAGACTACCAACGGTGTGTATACCCGTTATAAATATCCGGTTGTGACTGCGGCTCATACTCCGGTATTCTGGAGATATGATCTTGATGAGAAAACCAATCCGTATCTGATGGAGCGCATCGGCATGAATGCGGCAATGAATTCGGGTGCCATCAAATGGAATGGCAAGTATCTGCTGGTGGTACGTGTGGAAGGAGCCGACCGTAAGTCGTTCTTTGCAGTGGCTGAAAGCCCGAACGGGGTGGACAACTTCCGTTTCTGGGATTATCCGGTTACGATGCCGGATGATGTGATTCCGGCTACCAATATTTATGATATGCGTCTCACGGCTCATGAAGACGGATGGATTTATGGTATCTTCTGTGCTGAACGTCATGATGACAATGCGCCTGCGGGTGACCTTTCTTCGGCTACGGCTACTGCGGCCATTGCCCGTACGAAGGATTTGAAGACTTGGGAGCGTCTGCCGGACCTGAAGTCGAAGAGCCAGCAGCGTAACGTGGTGCTGCATCCGGAGTTCGTGGATGGAAAGTATGCATTGTATACTCGTCCTCAGGATGGGTTTATTGATGCCGGAAGCGGTGGCGGTATCGGATGGGCGCTGGTGGATGACATCACTCACGCCGAAGTGAAGGAGGAGAAAATCATTGACTTCCGTTATTATCATACCATCAAGGAGGTGAAGAACGGTGAGGGTCCTCATCCTATCAAGACGTCGAAGGGATGGTTGCACCTGGCACACGGGGTGCGTGGCTGTGCGGCCGGACTGCGTTATGTATTGTACATGTACATGACTTCACTGGAAGATCCGAGCAAGCTGATTGCGGCTCCTGCCGGTTATTTCATGGCTCCAGAAGGGGAAGAGCGTATCGGAGATGTATCGAACGTATTGTTTACGAACGGATGGATTGCCGATGAGGATGGCAAGGTGTTCATTTATTATGCTTCTTCGGATACCCGTATGCATGTGGCTGTTTCTACGGTTGACAAACTGGTGGATTACTGTATGAACACTCCTCAGGACGGACTGACTACGACGGCTTCTGTCGAAACGTTGAAGAAGTTGATTGACAAGAATATGAAATTGATGAAAAAATAATTTAGAAAGTAAGTACTGCTATGATAAAACTCACGGAAAAGATAGGGTATGGCTTTGGGGATATGGCTTCTTCCATGTTCTGGAAATTGTTCGGCGCCTACCTGATGATATTTTATACAGATGTGTTCGGACTGCCTGCTGCCATGGTGGGTACGATGTTTCTGGTAACCCGTATTTGGGACTCTGTGTTCGACCCGATTGTGGGGGTAGTGGCCGACCGTACGTCGAGCCGGTGGGGTAAGTTCCGTCCATACTTGTTGTACCTGGCTGTTCCGTTTGCGCTGATAGGAGTACTTACTTTTTATACGCCTCCCTTTGGCAATACCGGAAAGCTGATTTATGCTTATGTCACTTATTCGCTGATGATGATGGTGTACTCCGGTATTAATGTGCCTTATGCTTCGCTGCTTGGGGTGATGAGTCCGGATCCGGCAGAGCGGAATACGTTGTCTACTTACCGTATGATGTTTGCCTACCTGGGCAGTTTCATCGCACTGCTGCTGTTTATGCCGATGGTCAATTTGTTCAGTGGCGGAAGCAAGGAGCCGGCCGACCAGCAGTGGGGATGGTGCATGGCGGTGATTGTCATTGCCGTGATGTGTGCATTGCTGTTCTTCGGATGTTTTGCGTGGACCCGGGAGCGGGTAAAGCCTATTAATGACAAAAAGACGTCTTTGAAGACAGATGTCAAGGATTTGTTTCATAATCATCCGTGGTGGATTCTGTTTGGTGCGGGCGTGGGTACGCTGGTGTTCAACTCCATCCGCGATGGTGCGGCAGTGTATTACTTTAAGTATTTTGTGGTAGAAGAGGAATATCAGAGCATTTCACTCATGGGGGTATCGTTCGTGCTGAGCGGACTGTACTTGTCCATAGGGCAGATAGCGAATATTGTGGGTGTGATTCTGGCGGCACCGTTGAGCAACCGGTTGGGAAAAAAGAATACTTTTGCATTGGGAATGCTGGTGGCTTCGGTGTTGAGTGTCATTTTTTTCTGGTTCGACAAGGATGACCTGGTACTGATTTTTGTGTTCCAGTGCCTGATCAGTGTGTGTGCCGGATGTATTTTCCCGCTGCTGTGGTCAATGTATGCGGACTGTGCCGATTTCTCGGAACTGAATACGGGCAACCGTGCGACGGGACTGATATTCAGTGCTTCGTCCATGAGCCAGAAATTCGGATGGGCCATCGGTACGGCAGTGACCGGCTGGCTGCTGTCTTTCTTCGGTTTCCAGGCCAATGCCGTGCAGACTGAGGAGACCATTCATGGCATCAAGATGTTCCTGAGTCTGTTGCCTGCGGCCGCAGCTTTCATTTCTGTACTATTTATTTGTTTTTATCCGCTGGGTGAGCAGAAGATGAGAGGTATAATGAAAGAGTTGAACCTAAAAAGAAATTCGGAAAATGTGTAAGGAACTGTTGAAGAAGTTGTGTGCCGAGACAAAGGCGGAACTTGAAAATAATATTTTGCCGTTCTGGATGACGGTGATGGTCGACCGTGAACGGGGAGGTTTTTATGGCCGGATTACGGGTGAGGATGTGCTGGAAGAGACGGCTTCGAAGGGGGCTATCCTGAATGCGCGTATTTTATGGACGTTTTCTGCGGCTTATCGTTTGCTGGGAAAGCGTGAGTATCTGGAAACGGCTACGCGTGCCAAGCGGTACCTGATTGATTATTTTTATGACCCTGAGTTCGGTGGGGTTTACTGGGAACTGGACTGCCAGGGTAAACCGCTGGATACCAAGAAGCAGATTTATGCGCTGGGGTTTGCGATTTACGGATTGAGTGAGTATGCAAGGGCTACGGGCGATGAAGAAGCACTAAAATATGCAAAGTGCTTGTTTGATTCAATTGAAAAATATAGCTTTGATAGAGAGAAGAACGGTTACCTGGAGGCTTTGACCCGCGACTGGCAACCGATAGCGGATATGCGGCTGAGTGACAAGGATGAGAATGAAAAGAAGACAATGAATACGCACTTGCATATTCTGGAGCCGTATACCAATTTGTACCGGGTATGGAAGGATGAGCGTCTTAAGGCTCAGATCCGGAATCTGGTGAATTTGTTCCTGGACAAGATTCTGGATGCGGAGACTTGTCACCTGAATCTGTTTTTCGAGGATGACTGGACCAACAAGTACCGGATTGTGTCGTATGGACACGATATTGAGGCTTCCTGGCTGATTCATGAGGCAGCGCTGGTGTTGGAGGATGAGGATTTGCTGAAGAAGGTGGAGCCGCTGATTGTGAAGATTGCTGAGGCTGCCGACGAGGGACTGAATCCGGATGGAAGCATGATTTATGAGAATTTTATCGATAAGCAGAAGGTCGACCGGGAACTTCACTGGTGGGTACAGGCCGAGAATGTCGTGGGTCATGTGAATCTGTATCAGCATTTTGGCGACAGAAAGGCTTTGGAAAAAGCGGTGTTGTGCTGGGATTTCATCCGGGAGAAACTGGTGGACAAGGAAAAGGGCGAATGGCACTGGAGCTTGTATGCCGATGGTACGGTGAACACGAAAGACGATAAGGCAGGGTTCTGGAAATGTCCGTATCATAACGGCCGGATGTGCATGGAGATTCTCGAGCGCTTTTGCCGTTGACACGAAAATTGGGATTTTTGTCAGATAATAATATGAAAAACGGAGTTATGAAAAACATTCGAAATTTTGCAATGGCTTCGGTCGTTTGTGCCGGTTGTCTGTCGGGAATGGCTCAGTCTCTGCCTGCCATCCCTTCTGATCCGGTGATTGAGGCGAATATTCAGGAATGGTTGAAAAAGATGACGCTCGAAGAAAAAATCGGGCAGATGTGTGAGATTACGGTGGATGTGGTAACGGATTTTCCGGGAAGCAAGGAGGGCTTTAAACTGAGTGAGGCCATGCTGGATACGGTAATCGGAAAGTATAAGGTCGGTTCCATCTTGAATGTGCCGCTCAGTGTGGCACAGAAAAAGGAGGTATGGGCCGAGGCTATCCGGAAGATTCAGGAAAAATCGATGAAAGAGATAGGTATCCCTTGTATTTATGGGGTTGACCAGATTCATGGTACTACTTATACGCTGGACGGTACCTTGTTTCCTCAAGGGGTTAATATGGGAGCTTCCTTCAACCGCGAACTGGTAAGACGGGGGGCTGAGATTTCAGCCTATGAGACCAAGGCTGGCTGTATTCCATGGACTTACGCTCCGGTGGTTGACCTGGGACGGGATCCTCGCTGGCCCCGTATGTGGGAAAACTACGGAGAGGACTGTTACGTGAATGCGGAAATGGGAGTGGCTGCTGTAAAGGGCTTTCAGGGAGAAGACCCTAATCACATCGGTGAGTATCGGGTAGCTGCGTGCATGAAGCATTATATGGGATACGGAGTGCCGGTTTCGGGTAAGGACCGTACGCCGTCTTCGATTTCGCGTTCCGACTTGCGTGAAAAGCATTTTGCTCCTTTCCTTGCTGCCGTGAAGGCGGGGGCCTTGTCGGTGATGGTTAATTCAGGGGTAGATAATGGAATGCCGTTCCATGCCAACCGTGAGTTGCTTACCGATTGGCTGAAAGAGGATTTGAACTGGGACGGAATGATTGTGACCGACTGGGCGGATATCAACAACCTTTGTACGCGCGACCATATTGCGGCAACCAAGAAGGAGGCGGTTAAAATTGCTATTAATGCGGGTATCGACATGTCGATGGTGCCTTATGAGGTCAGCTTCTGTGATTATCTGAAAGAGCTGGTTCAGGAAGGTGAGGTACCCATGAGCCGTATTGATGATGCAGTGGCCCGTGTCCTGCGTTTGAAATACCGTTTGGGACTGTTTGAGCATCCTTATTGGGATATCCGGAAGTACGATAAGTTTGGTTCGGCTGAGTTTGCCGCTGAGGCTTTGCAGGCTGCCGAGGAATCAGAAGTCTTGCTGAAGAATGAGGGCGGTATCCTTCCTTTGCGCAAGGGAACGAAGATATTGCTTGCCGGTCCTAATGCCAATTCCATGCGTTGCCTGAACGGAGGCTGGTCGTACAGCTGGCAGGGGCATCGTGCCGATGAGTTTGCAGGGGCATATCATACGATTTATGAAGCCTTGTGCGATAAGTTCGGAACACAGAATATCGTATACGAACCGGGTGTGACTTATGCGCCTTATAAGAATGACAACTGGTGGGAAGAGAATGAACCGGAAATCGATAAGGCTGTCAAGGCTGCTGCAGGTGTGGATGTGATTGTGGCTTGCATCGGAGAGAATTCTTATTGTGAGACTCCGGGAAACATGAATGACCTGACATTGTCGGCCAACCAGCGTAACCTGGTGAAGGCACTTGCCGGTACAGGCAAGCCGGTGGTATTGATCCTGAATCAGGGTCGTCCGCGTATCATCAATGATATTGTGCCTTTGGCCAAAGCGGTGGTGAATGTCATGTTGCCGGGTAACTACGGCGGAGATGCATTGGCCAATCTGCTGTCGGGGGATGCAAACTTCAGTGCCAAAATGCCGTTTACTTATCCTAAATACGTGAACATGTTGCCTAACTACGATTATAAGTCGTGCGAGAACATGGGACAGATGGGAGGTAATTATAATTATGATGCGGTAATGGATGTGCAGTGGCCGTTTGGTTACGGATTGAGTTATACGACTTATGCTTACCGTAATTTACGGGTGGACCGTACGGAGTTTGTGGCTTCCGATGAACTGGTCTTCTCTGTCGATGTGACTAATACCGGCAAGGTGGAAGGCAAGGAGAGTGTATTGCTCTACTCAAAGGATGTGGTGGCAAGCAGCACTCCTGATAATATACGTTTGCGTAACTTTGAAAAGATTTCCTTGAAACCGGGAGAAACAAAGACGGTTACCATGAAATTGAAAGGAAGTGACCTTGCCTTTGTGGGATACGACGGTAAATGGCGTCTGGAAAAAGGCGATTTTATAATCAAATGCGGTGATCAGCAGTTGGATATCCGTTGCCAGGAAACTAAGGTTTGGGAAACTCCAAATCGTTGAATCGGATATTCTTTATGATAGACTTGAAGACGGCAGTTGCATGGTAGTATGCAGCTGCCGTTTTTTCTCTGTGAAAAGTGGTTGTTAAAATCTGATATGTAAGTTGGTATATCTATTAAAATGTGTTATAAAACACATTTTTAGGGAAGAATTGCTTGGAGTTACCAATTAAATCCGTACCTTTGTATTGTGTTTTTCATAGTATTAGATTTAAGGTTAACAAAGGTTGGAGTACAGCGGTACTCCTTTTTTTATTTATAGCCTTTCCTTTTTATTTACACTCCTTTTTTATTTACAGTACTTCCTTTTGACTGTGGAGGTATATCTATTTCAGAAGTTTGTCTTATCTTCTTTGTAGTAGAACCCCAATATTGACGGCTTTGATTTTAATCTGTTCCGTCATGCGCAGATTTCTTTAGTTTTCTTTTGTCTTTTCTGTACGCTTTTATGTGATTGCATTTTCTGCATCTTATTATTTATTGGTTTGAAAATCGGTCTGATGTTTCTGGGAAACGACAGATATGATGCTTTGTTAATCCAATATAGGTGTTTGGCTGCCTTCATAAAGGCGTTTGGTTGAAAAGGTGGCGGTCTTTTTCCAAAAGCTGGCGATATTTTCCCAGAAGGTGGCGGTCTTTTCCCTGATCTTTTGTTTTGCGTGGGAAAAAACATAAGGGAATATTTCCTTTTCTGCGGTGTTTCTTTTCCGGAAGATGATGGTTATGGGGCAATCAGACGTGGTTGGGATGCGGAATCCTGCATTATATTGCAGGATTTTTTTGTTTGTTCACTGTCATGGTTTGTTGTTCGGTTATAAATTTCTGCATTATATTGCAGGATTTTTTGTTTTGTTCACTGTCATAGTCTGCAGTTCGGTTATGAATTTCTGCATTATATTGCAGGATTTTTTGTTTTGTTCACTGTCATAGTCTGCAG
>ENA-OZAJ01000023-OZAJ01000023.1-human-gut-metagenome-genome-assembly--contig:-NODE-23-length-92614-cov-13.964660_pt1 | contig 92614 bp, 68 predicted proteins | sample MGYA00243301_ERZ653499 | MGnify/ENA primary metagenome ERZ653499 (study PRJEB26926, sample SAMN06165039) | human gut metagenome | biome: ENVO:00009003; feature: ENVO:2100002; material: ENVO:00002003... | reverse complement strand
CTTATCGTCGGCAGCGTCAGATGTGTATAAGAGACAGTGCTGCGCCTGCACACCCCTCCCTCCTTTCCGCACCTCCATTTTCATTCATAAAGTATGCATAATTCAGACCAAATATTTTGCCCTTAAAATTTTAATCTGTTACTTTGTTGAGGTATAATGGAACATAAGAACTTGTTGAAACGCTATGGCAAAGGAAAAGACAGTATATGTATGCACGAACTGCGGACAGGAATCTCCCAAATGGGCAGGGAAATGCCCTTCGTGCGGACAGTGGAACACATTTGTGGAAGAAGTGGTCAGAAAGGAAACTCCTGTTGCCAAACACGTGGCCCACGGCATTGAGTCGGTACGTTCCAAGCCTCAGCGGCTGAATGAGATTGTCTCGGGAGAAGAGCAGCGCATGGATATGTGCGACCACGAACTCAACCGTGTGCTGGGAGGAGGACTGGTACAGGGTTCTCTGACGCTGATCGGCGGAGAGCCGGGCATCGGTAAGTCGACCCTGGTGCTTCAGACCGTACTCCGGCTTGCCGGACAGAAGGTGCTCTATATTTCGGGAGAGGAAAGCGTCCGCCAGCTCAAGCTGCGTGCCGACCGTATCCCTCATGCCGAAAACAGCGGGAATCTGCTGATTGCCTGCGAGACTTCGCTGGAACAGATTTTCACCCATATCAAGAATACGGCCCCCGACCTGGTCATCATCGACTCCATCCAGACCATCTCGACCGAAAACATCGATTCTTCTCCGGGAAGTATCGTACAGGTACGCGAATGTTCGGCGGCGATATTGAAATTCGCCAAGGAAACGGGCACGCCGGTCATACTCATCGGCCACATCAACAAGGAAGGCAGCATTGCCGGTCCTAAAGTACTGGAACACATTGTCGATACCGTCCTTCAATTCGAAGGCGACCAGCATTATATGTACCGCATCCTGCGGAGCATCAAGAACCGTTTCGGAAGTACGGCCGAACTGGGCATCTATGAAATGCGCCAGGACGGACTCCGGGAGGTCAGCAACCCCTCGGAACTGCTGCTCACCCAAGACCACGAAGGAATGAGCGGAGTGGCCATCGCCTGTGCGGTAGAGGGCATCCGTCCCTTCCTGATTGAAGTACAGGCACTGGTCAGCACGGCCGCCTACGGAATGCCGCAGCGCTCGGCTACCGGCTTCGACCTGCGGAGAATGAACATGCTGCTGGCGGTGCTCGAAAAGCGCGTTGGCTTCAAGCTGGCTCAGAAAGATGTGTTCCTGAACATCGCCGGCGGACTGAAGGTAAACGATCCTGCCATTGACCTGGCGGTAATCAGTGCCATCCTGTCGAGCAACGTGGACACGGAGATTGAACCGGGAGTCTGCATGGCCGGAGAAGTGGGACTGAGCGGTGAGATCCGTCCGGTCAACCGCATCGAACAGCGCATCGGTGAAGCCGAGAAACTGGGTTTCAAGCGGATGCTGGTACCCAGACACAACCTCCAGGGACTGGACCGTAAGAAAATCAAGATCGAACTGATTCCCGTCCGTAAGGTAGAGGAAGCCTTCCGGGTATTGTTCGGATAATCCGGCTTACTGCCCAATCCGGCAGCGGAAAAGACTGAAACACAAAAGACTATAAACCTAACGCCCTATGATACAGGAATATCAACTAAGAATTCTGCCCGAACAGGCAGCCAGTGAACAATCGCTCAAGCAATATATCAGCCGGGAAAAGGGGCTGGATATACGCACCATACATGCAGTCAGGGTACTGAAGAAGAGTATTGATGCCCGGCAGCGGACCATTTTCGTCAACGTCAAGGCTCAGGTATTTATCAACGAAGAGCCTGCCGAGAAAGAGTTCATAGAGACCGAATACCGCAACGTGGAAGGAAGGCCGCAGGTCATCGTGGTCGGTGCAGGACCGGGAGGACTCTTTGCAGCATTGCGCCTCATCGAGCGGGGACTGCGTCCCATTGTCGTAGAGCGGGGTAAAAATGTGAGGGACCGAAAACTGGACCTTGCGCGCATCAGTCGTGACCACAAGGTAGATGCAGAGTCCAACTACAGTTTCGGTGAAGGAGGAGCCGGAGCCTACTCCGACGGAAAGCTCTATACCCGAAGCAAGAAACGGGGCAGCGTGGAAAAAATCCTGAACGTATTCTGTCAGCACGGAGCCAGTACGGCCATCCTGTCGGACGCACATCCGCATATCGGCACCGACAAGCTTCCACGGGTCATTGAGAACATGAGAAATACCATCCTGAACTGTGGAGGAGAAGTGCATTTCCAGACACGCATGGACAGGCTGATTATTGAAAATAACCGGGTAGTGGGTATTGAGACCAACAACGGAAAGACATTCCGCGGACCGGTCATCCTGGCTACCGGACATTCGGCACGCGACGTATATCGCTGGCTGTACCGGAACGGGGTGCAGATCGAGGCGAAAGGACTGGCTGTCGGAGTCCGGCTGGAGCATCCGTCGCAACTGATTGACCAGATTCAGTATCACAATAAAAACGGAAGGGGAAAATACCTTCCTGCAGCCGAATACAGTTTTGTACAGCAGGTCGGCGGACGGGGCGTATACAGTTTCTGCATGTGTCCCGGAGGCTTCGTCGTTCCGGCAGCCAGCGGTCCTCATCAGCTGGTAGTCAACGGAATGAGCCCCAGCAACCGTGGCGGACGGTGGAGCAACTCGGGCATGGTAGTGGAAATACGGCCGGAAGACTTGCTACATCCCGACCTGCAGGTACAGGCCGGCGAACTGATCGAAGGATCGGCAGAAGCAGAGACAGAGGCCCTGATTGCCGAAAGTCAGTCGCATTCCGACAGTGCCGGACAGCCGCACGTGCTTTCCATGATGCGTTTTCAGGAAAAACTGGAACAGCTTTGCTGGCAGCAGGGCAACATGCGCCAGACAGCACCTGCACAGCGCATGATGGACTTTACGCGGAAAAAACTCAGCTACGACCTTCCCGAAACGTCTTATAGTCCCGGACTGGTGTCTTCTCCGCTCCACTTCTGGATGCCCAAGTTTGTGGGAGAACGCCTCAGCCAGGGCTTCCAGCTTTTCGGCAAAAGTTCGCGCGGCTTCCTGACCAACGAAGCGGTGATGATTGCCGTCGAGACACGTACCTCGGCCCCAGTACGCATTATCCGTGATGCCGAAACCCTGCAGCACGTCACCGTAGAGGGCCTCTTCCCTTGTGGAGAAGGAGCCGGATACGCCGGCGGAATCGTTTCGGCCGGCATTGATGGAGAACGGTGTGCCGATGCTGCCGCCGCATATTTAAACCTGTAAATTCCATTGTATGATGCATCCGTCTGAAATAGCCATTCTGGAAAAAAATACCCTGACCGCACTGGGGCTGCAGACCATTCTGGAGGAACTGCTCCCCAATGCCGTCATCCGTGTCTTCCCGACTTTCGAAGAGTTGATTGACGACACTCCCGACATGTATGCCCACTACTTTGTGTCGGCACAGATTTATTTTGAGCATACGGCTTTCTTTCTGGAACGCCGTCCCAAGTGTATCGTTCTTTCGGCAGGCGAACAGCCGCTGCTGAACGGGGTTCCGACACTGAACCTGTGGCAGCCGCGCGACGTGCTGGTGAAGAGCATCATGCAGCTGCGCAAGCACGGACATGAGATGACGCACCATCCGGTGACGGTACAGCAGGGGGCGGAGCGCGACCTCTCGCCCCGGGAAATCGAGGTGCTGGTGCTGCTGACCAAGGGCCTCATCAACAAGGAAATCGCAGACAAGCTGAACATCAGTCTGACGACCGTGATTTCGCACCGGAAGAACATTACGGAGAAACTGGGTATCAAATCAGTATCCGGGCTGGCCATCTATGCGGTGATGCACGGATACATCGAGGCCGACCGGGTATGACATAAGGGTATCCGGAGGCTGACGGAAAGACATTACGTCCGGAAGTCAACTTCCGGTTATGCATGGAGCAACGGACCGTGAAGGGAGAAAGAAAACCTCGCGGTCTTTTTTTATTTCCCCGCGAGGGTTTCCTCCGTCCGCCGCGGCCTTTTCCGTGATTCCTCGCGGACTTTTCTTTCACCTGTCAAGAAGGAGAGACAGATGCTTAATGATACGCGGACTTATTTCCGAAGGAATCCGGAAGGCCTTTCCTTGTTGCTTCCCCGTACTTTCTCACTACAGTATCCTCATAAATTAGGATTGCAGGTTTTAATGATTTCAACTTATTTTGCATCCAAAATAAAAAGGATTACAATTAATAGAAAAGAGGCTAAACAGACAATGAAAAAGAAACAGATCTTATTGACTCCCCTGGCCGTGACATTGGCAGGAACAGCTGTCGCATTTCCGGTTCACGAGCCTTACAGTGCAGTAAAAGATACCACAAAAGTGATTGATATAGAAGAAGTGATTGTGATTGCGACTCCAAAGGAAAACAACCGCCTGCGCCAGCAGTCCGTTTCGTCGACTTCGTTCTCGCAGAGTGACATGCGGAGCCAGAGCGTGACTTCTGTCAAGTCGCTTTCGGGACTGGTGCCCAACCTGTTCATCCCGGATTACGGTTCGAAACTGACCACATCGGTGTATGTACGCGGTATCGGATCGCGTATCAATACTCCGGCCGTTGGACTTTATGTGGATAATATTCCTTATGTGGACAAGTCGGCTTTCGATTTCAACTATTCGGATATCGAACGGATTGACGTGATGCGCGGACCGCAGGGTACGCTCTACGGACGCAATACCATGGGTGGACTCATCCGTGTGTTTACCAAGTCTCCTTTCAGCTATCAGGGTACCGACCTGCGACTGAGCGGGGCTACCTACAACGACTACAAGGCTTCGCTGACGCATTATCACCGTATCTCCAACCAGTTTGCGTTCTCTGTGGGACTATTCTATGAGCACGACGGAGGGTTCTTCAAGAACAGCCTGACCGGCAAGCGCATTGATACGAACAACGAATTCGGAGGAAGGGTACGTGCCATTTATCTGCCGAAGGAAAACCTGAAACTGGACTTTACCCTGAATTATGAGTATACCAACCAGGGAGGTTATCCGTATGAATACACTGGTATGGTGAAAGGACAGGAAGACCGAGAAGAGTATGTGGGCAAGATTGCGTACAACAATGAGTGTGGATACAAGCGGAACATGATCAACGGAGGACTGAACCTGGAGCATCAGGCCGGCCGTTTCATTCTGAGCAGCGTCACCGGTTTCCAGTATCTGTATGACCAGATGGACCTTGACCAGGACTTTACCGAAAAGGATATCTATACCATGATGCAGAAACAGAATTCCAAAACGGTTTCTGAAGAACTGGTAATGAAATCGAAACCGGGAAACCGCTGGCAGTGGACAACGGGTATCAGCGGATTTTACCAGTGGCTGGGAACCGACGGTCCGGTGACTTTCCGCAAGGATGGAGTGAGCGACCTGCTGGAGAAGAATATCAACAGTATTTTCCCGACCGGCAATCCGATGGCGCCTACCATGAATGTAGACATAACTACCGACAACCTGCTGATACCGGGACATTTCAACACCCCGATTCTGAACGGTGCAATCTACCACCAGTCGACCTTCAACGACCTGTTTGTAGAAGGTCTGTCGGTAACGGCCGGTGTCCGTCTGGATTATGAAAAGCTGAAAATGGACTATCATACCTCTACGGACCTGCCTTTCGACTTTCTCTTCAAGATGGGAGTCATTCCTATTCCGATTGAGGCCAAAGGACTGCATGCCCTCTCGGCTTTCGACGGCAAGGAATCGACCGATTACCTGCAGGTACTTCCCAAATTCTCCTTGCAGTATGCGTGGAACAAGCAGAACAACGTATATGCCAGTGTGAGCAAGGGATACCGTTCGGGAGGTTACAACATCCAGATGTTTTCGGAAATCATTCAAGGTTCTTTAAGAAATGCTATGATTGATGCAATGGCTGGAGACAAAGTGCTAGGCGCATTTGCAAGCAGATTTGAAAAACATAAAACTCCTGAACCTAATATTTCCGAAACCACGCTCTATAAACCGGAGTATTCATGGAACTATGAAATCGGTACTCACCTGACCCTCTTCAACGGCAAGTTGCAGGCCGATCTGGCAGGTTTCTACATGGATACGCACGACCAGCAGATTTCACGCTTTGCAGAGAGCGGTCTGGGACGTATTACGGTCAACGCTGGAAAGAGCCGGAGCATAGGAGCTGAAGCCAGCGTACGCGCACAGCTTACCGACCGTATCAGCCTGAACGGTAACTACGGTTATACGTATGCCACCTTTACCGACTATGTGACCAACGGTAAGAACGCACAGGGAGAAGTCGTGGAAATCAGCTACAACGGCAACTACGTGCCTTTCGTACCGAAGCATACCTTCACCGTAGGCGGACGATATACACAGCCGTTCAACAACTGCAAACTGCTGGACAACCTGACAGTAGACGTAAACTACAAGGCGGCAGGACGCATTTACTGGACAGAGCAGAACAATGCCAGCCAGGCACTGTACGGCACCCTGAACGGACGCATCGCCCTGCATAAAGGCAATGGTGAAATCGCTTTCTGGGTCAACAATACGCTCAATGAAAAGTATCAGGCATTCTACTTTGAAACCATGAACAGAGGCTTCGCACAACAGGGACGCCCCGTGCAGGCCGGAATCGATATCCGCTGCCGTTTCTGATACGGCACCTGTCTGAAAGGCGACAGATTTCACATGCGGTTTCCTTTGGAACACGACAGGAATACAGACAGAAGCGGATACAAAAATCTCCTCATTCAGCCGGAAAAGGCTGTCTGAGGAGATTTTTATTTTCAGATATTACAGGATGGAATTATTGACTTTCCCGGTCACTCATTCCGAAAGCGGAACCAGCGTAAAGCAGTCCAGGTCGGGCGTCCATGTCAGCCGGCTTCCCATACGGACCACGTTATACCCCGGCCGCAGGGTTACCGTCAGTGCTACCGTTGCCACCCCTTTCGAACGGTCAGTCTCCAGTCCGTCCAGTTCCACCTGGTTGCCGCTCACCGAAACCGTCAGTCTCCGGTCACAGATCTCCCGTTCACGCCGTTCGGCCGGAACATAATGGATGGTCATCCGGTACGCTCCGCCTTTTTCACTGAACACCTCTTTCCATTCCGCATAGTTGGATGCATGACCGCCCACATTACAGATGGTCATTCCTCCCGAAGCCCCCTCAAAAGGCATGTAGGCAATCCCCCGGGGACGCTTGGCCAGGTCATCAAACTCATTCAGGTAAGCGTGTTCAGCCTCATAGAGCTGCGGTTCCAGACGCCGCTCCGCCTCAGCCCGAAGAATCTTCACCCCATGAGCCGGTACCTCAAAGCGGATACAGTCGCTCACCGGACGCTCGTCCTTTCCCCGCACCAGGTCGCGCAAGCGGGTCTTGCCTTCCAGTTCCAGACAGGAAAGAGGGACAGAAAACGCACAAGGCGAATCCGACGGATTATACAAGGCCACGGCCCTCACCCGTCCCCGCCGCTGCAGAATATCCTTCACAAACACATACCCCTCTCCCTCGTGCTGCACCACATAAGCCTGCAGGCCCAGCGGATCCTGGTTCAGCGCAATCAGCTCGCGGTTCTTCAACAGCTCCAGCGACTTTTCGGGTATGCGGGTAAGGTCACAACCGATGAGCAGCGGGGAACTCAGCATGCACCACATGCCGAAATGTGTCTCTTCCTCTGTCTGCGACAGTCCACGCCCGATTTCCAGCATGTCCATATCGTTGTAATGTCCGTCACCGGCAAAAGCCGACAAGTAACGGTTCCGGGCAATGATGTCGCGCACAGACGTCCACGAAGGCGTAATGTCCCCACTGATTCTCCAGGAAGTAGCCAGTCCCTTCACCCAGGTTCCCGGATAAGCCCAACGGCACACATTCAATGAGATATTCTTCGGAGATACCTCCCGGATGGCTTCCACGATAGCCGTATACCGCTCCTCCTCGTCCAGGTCGAGCTGCTGACCGGCCCCACAATAATCAATCTTGATAAAGTCAAACCCCCATTTGTTGAAAAACAGGTCGGCATCCTGACGCTCAAAGCCATACATCCCTACCCCGATACCGTTGCGGTCGGCATCCCAGATAGAACCGCACGTATTGCTTCCCGCCTCGGAATAGATACCCGCCTTCAGTCCCAGCGAATGAATATAGTCGGCAATCCCCTTCATTCCGTAGGGAAAACGTTCGGGATGCGTATGAAGCACTCCCTCCTTGTCACGCCAGCCGAAAAAGCCGTCATCGATGTTTACAAAACGATACCCAGCCTCCTGCAGTCCCTGGCGGACCATGGCATCGGCCTGAGTACGGATAAGTGCCTCGTTGATGTTCACCCGATAGGTATTCCACGAGCTCCAACCCATAATAGGGGGTTCCGGCGACACGTGCTGTGCCCCGGCAGTTACCGGACAAGCAGCCAGAAAGCAGCCTGCCATCAGACTCAGTACTTTCACATTTTTCATGGTAAATCAGATTTAAAGTATTACAAATTCAATTTCAGTTTTGCTTCCAGCCGCCCCATCGGGCACCGGCATTGCCGGCACCGGTTTCCACTTTAGAACTGGAAGTAAATGAACGGCTGTATGTCACTGCTCTTTACCTGTATCACCAGGAAGATAAGCAGGATCAGAATAAGGGCCTGAAAAATCAGCGGAAGCCGGATCATACCCTTCGTGCAGGCTTCCTGCCAACTGTCGGGGCACCAGTGGAGCAGGTAACCAACTGCCATCAGTGCGAAGACCTCCCAATATCCGGCAAACAACTGCCCTGCCAGTTCGGGATGAAAGGCAGTAAATACCTGCTGGATCATAGTCAGCGAAGCCTCGAAAGTCGTATTCCGGAAAAAGATCCAGCCCAGACACACAAAGTGGAAAGTCAGTATGACGGCAAAGAACTTCCGGAATCCGGTACTGCGGTAATTCTTCGGACGATGCATCAGATTGCGGAAAAACTTATGCACAGCCAGTGCCACTCCATGCAATCCTCCCCACACCACGAAATTCCAGGATGCTCCGTGCCACAGACCTCCCAGTAACATGGTCAGAATCAGGTTGATGTACGTACGGATTTTCCCTTTCCGGTTGCCTCCCAGCGAGATATACAGGTAATCGCGCAACCAGGTAGAAAGCGAAATGTGCCAGCGATGCCAGAAATCGGTCACACTATCCGACTTATAAGGAGAATTGAAGTTGAGCGGGAAATGGAACCCCAGCAGCAAGGCAATACCGATGGCCATGTCACTGTATCCCGAAAAGTCGCAGTAAATCTGCAGCGCATACCCGTAAATACCCATCAGATTCTCCAGTCCCGAATACAGTCCCGGATTGTCGAAGATACGCTCCACAAAGTTTACGCTGATATAATCGGAAATCACTGCTTTCTTGAACAGTCCGCTCACAATAAAGAAGACTCCTCGGCCGAACATTTCGTTAGTAACCACCAGCGGCTGCCGGATCTGAGAAATAAAATCACGGGCACGCACAATAGGACCCGCCACCAGCTGCGGGAAAAACGACACATAAAAGACATAATCCAGCAAATGATCCAGCGGCTTCAGGTCGCGGCGGTACACATCAAGAGTATAACTCAGCGACTGGAAGGTAAAGAACGAGATTCCCACCGGAAGGAAAATATCCAGCGGCTGAAAACTTCCGTTCCACAGCGGAGCCAGCATCTCGTAAAAGAAATTCGTGTACTTGAAATAACAAAGCAGTCCCAGATTGATACACAGACTGACCGTTACCAGCAGTTTCCGCTTCCAGGGAGTCTCGGTACGCTCCATCCGCCGGGCAAGCAGAAAGTCGCTCACCGTCACGATTCCCAGCAGGAAGAAATAAAAACCACTGCTCTTATAATAGAAATAATACGAAAAGGCAGACACAAAAAGCAGGCGGGCCGATGTATGCTTCTGCAACAGCACATACACCAGGCTAAAGCCCAAAAAGAGAAACAAGAAAAGTCCGCTGCTGAAAATCATCGGCTGCTGCGGATTATACGTCAGTAAATCAGAAAGTTTACTCCAGTCCAGTTGCCACATATTGATTATACGCTTTTATAAATGCTTCATGTAATAATAATCCCTGCAAAATATATCCTTCACGGGTGAAATGAATCTTGTCACGCTGGAACATGCCCGCATTGTCCCAGTTCCGGCAGGCCTGCTGCTTCCCTCCTACCGTATCATAGAGGTCCCAGATGGCCAGCCCGTGTTCACGGGCATAGCGGAGTTCGGTATCCACCACCTTTTCCGTCCGCGGATTAGGAATCCGCTTTCCCCTTCTGCCGTTGCGGACATAGGCCCCCGGCGGAGTAGTCAGCAGGAAATGCACCCCCGGACAACTCTCCTTCAGTTGGGTGATGACACGGTCCAGCGCAGCCTCGTGTTCGGAAGCCACATAGCGCCATCCGTGCGCCTCATTCGTACCGAAAGAAAGAATGATCAGGTCAGGATGCAGGGCAATTACCTCGTCAAGACGCTCCGGAGTGGCAAAACTGGCACAGGTAGCCCCGTTGACTCCCAGCATGTGATACACGATGCCGTTCTTGCCGGTCTCCCTGGCAAGCCCTGAAGTACGGTAATCCACCGGAATATCCTCTACCGCATCCTTTCCGAAATCATCTTCCAGGCAGCGGCGCATGACATAAGGAAATAAATGTCCGCGCACATGCGAATCTCCGATATGCACAATGCGCAAGGGACGGTCCATCCGGCTCATTTTCTGCCAGAACGGATAGAGTGATCCCACCAGATCGGTAATCACGTTGTCCAATGTATCCCGGAAGGTTTCCGGCATCGGGTTGCTGACAGCCACAAAACGCATCAGTTCCCTGATTTCACGACTGGGATAGATGGGTACGGAATGCCTGTCGGGAACCGCCTGAGACGGCAAGTTGTCCTGCGCCCACAAGGCAGTAGGCAGCAGACATACGAGGATGACTGCCAGCCAGTGTTTCCGGCACCAGGCGGAACGGAACAATCGCTTACTCTGCTTCATAGGCCTTCCGCTTTTCATATTGCTCTTTTCCATACATCAATGTCTCAAACAGGATTTCGGCCAGGTGCTTCCCTCCCCGGAAGTTGATATGTGTATAATCCAGATTGGCCTGCGAAGGCTTCGCCTCCACCATCCGGACAATGCTTCCATCGCCACCCATGGCTTCAAAAAGATTCCAGAATGCCACCTGCGCCTCCGCAGCCAGTGCCTGCTGGTAACGGATGAGGTTCTTGACACCCGGCATCGTACGGAGGTCGCCGTTTTCGTTCTTGTTCTCACGGTCTCCCACTCCGACAATCAGGATACCGGCCTGAGGAAAGGCCGCTTTCAGATGAGCCACGACCTTGATCATGGCATCCTTGTAATAGGAATAGTTGACTCCCTTCTCCGAAGCCACATTCAGTCCATACTGCAAGACAATCAGGTCGTACGTACGGAGGCGGTTGTAGTCGGCAAGAATGGAGTACGGAATGTTCCGCAACTGCTGTCCACTGCTGCCGCGGGTACTGAAGTTATCCACAACGACACCCTCCTGCGAATCCATGGTAGCCGCATAGAATACAGCCAGGGAATCTGTATCGTCGACCGTCCACTTGACATTTCCAATCCGTCCATTCACGGAAACGGCCTGCAGTCCCTCTTTTCCGGGCAGGGCAAAATGCTCGGTACGGCTGCCATTAATCACTGCAGTCAGTCTCACCGAATCGCTTGCCTGGAAATACAGTGCAGAAACCTCACAGGTATCCAGGCGGACCGCATATTTCTTCTGCCCCTGCAGCGTTACCGTCGCACCGGTGCGGGGAATGAAATAATGGTTGGAAATATCCTGTAAATCACGGTCGAAGTAAGTAGAGTCAGTAATCGAATGGCTTTCCCAGCCGCTAAACGAATGCTTCACGGTAGGACGGAATCCGAAGGTAGCGGAAGTAATGGGCACATAACCTACTCCACAGCCCCCGAAACGCTGCTGCAGCAGGGCTCTCAAATCGGCTGTCAGGATATCAGCCTCGATGTAAGAATCTCCAAAATACGCAATACGGACCGGACGGCCAAGGGTCTGGTGCTGAAGCAGAGCCTCATAGAAAGGACTCATGCCGCGCATGGTAGAGTCGGAATAATCCTCAATGCAGACCATCCCTCCCTTACAGGTATCTACGAAGACCGGTTTCACGGGAGGAGGCAGTACCACCGTATCGGAATCGGCTACCACTTCCGGGATTTCCGGACGCAGATCGGATAAAATATCCACTTTCCGCAGTGTATGATTACCTATCGTCAGCGAAGGCAAATAATAAAGTCCGAGCAGTCCGGCTACCACACAGGCTGCCAAAAAGAAGGTAAAAGTTATTTTATTTTTCATCTGTCACCATAATAAACAGGTGCAAAGATAGGGTATTTTTAATTACCAAGGAGAGTATCACTCCTGCTTTTCGGCCACAGACTGCAAAAAAGCATTTACCATCTGCATACCTTTCTCCGTGGTAATGCCCCTCATGTGTAAAAATGTGATTTCCCGGTAAATATCGGCCAGCGGATAATCTTCGGTGATGTCGGAATAAATCAGCAGGTCCAACTGCATGGACATAGCCTGGTTGATAATATCGAAATTGATGTCGTCGCGGAAAATTCCCTGCTTCACTCCCTGCTTGAAATGCGCCAATGCCTCTGCATCGTTCGCCTTCTGTTTTTCCCGGATGCACTCCAGCACCTTCGGATATTTTCTTAAATCACGGAAAAACGACGGGTTGAGTTCGCACAGTTCCCTCGACTTGCGCGTATAGAAAGCGAAAATCACTTCCAGGGCATTCTCTGCCCTGGAAGCTACTTCCGCAATATAAAGATGCATCTCCCGGTGATGCTCCAACATGATTTCGAGCAAAAGCTGTTCCTTGTCGGTAAACAGTTCGTAAAGCGTCCGTTTCGAAATAGACAGCGAGCCTGCAATGTCATCCATGCGCACATTGCGTATGCCATGAACGGCAAATGCCCGGGCTGCTACAGCCAGCACCCTCTGTCTCAATTCCTTTCTGTCACACTTTACTTTCTTTACGCCCGCCATATCTGTTTTTTTCATCCATGTTGGATAATTCCCAACTGAGAGGTTTCTACAAACGAAATGATCATATCTATCTCCTTGCTGTGCGGTATCTGTTCACGGATACGCAACAACGCATCGTGCTGAGAGGTATTTGCCTTGTACAAGATACGGTAAGCCTGAGCAATGTGCTTGATCAGGGTTTCCGAGAATCCGGCATGCTCCAGCACCTTGGTATTGATGCTATAGAAAGCAATCGGTTCGTGAGCCGCTACAATGAAAGGAGGAATGTCCTTGATGAAACGGCATCCGCCCTGTACGACTGAATAGCTTCCCAGACGAGTCTTTCCCTGCATCAGTACGTTGGAAGTCAGTATCGCATAGTCCTCAATGATACAATCTCCCGAAACCTGAGAACCGTTACCTACAATACAGTGGTTTCCTACCTGTACGTCATGCGACAGACGGGCTCCCGACATGATGAAGTTATGGTCTCCCACACGGGTAGCATGACCGGCATGTGTACCGCGGATAATCACCGCATTCTCACGAATGACATTGTGGTCACCGATGTAAGCCAGTGTGTCTTCTCCCTGATATGCAAAATCCTGAGGAACCGCAGCAACCACTGCTCCCTGATATACAGTATTCCCCTTTCCCATGCGAGTACCGCTCATCAGACTCGCATACGGCATAATTACATTATCATCGCCTATCTCAACATTCTTGTCGATATAGGCAAAAGGATGAATGGTAACGTTTTTTCCAATCTTTGCAGACGGATCCACGTAAGCTAATGGACTAATCATAGTTGCATGTATTTAAGGTTAATTATTCTCTGCCCCCTCCCAATGCACTGTACAGGTTGATGACAGCCTGTATGCGCTGGAAGTTATCAGCTACCTCGCTCAACTGAGCACTCAGCAGGTTCTGCTGTGAAGTCAGTACCTCCAGATAAGTAGCCTCTCCGCTCTGGAACAAGGCATTGGTGTATGTCACAGCCTTATCAAGCTGTTCCACCTGTCCACGGTCTTCTGCCAGTTTTTTAGTCTGTGTATCGAAGAGGAACAAGGCATCACTCACTTCTTTTCCTGCTTCCAGAATCGTCTGCTGATAGTTCATCTGGGCAATCTTTTCCTCAGCCTTTGACACCTTCAGGTTGGCAATCAGTTTTCCATTGTTGAAAATAGGCTGTGCCAATGAAGCCAAAGCCTGGAGCATGAATTCTCCCGGATTAACCACAGTCACTCCCGAACCGTTTGTCCAGCCGGCCAGACCTGTAATGTTCAGTCCCGGATAAAAGGCTGCACGTGCAGAGTTGGTAGTATAATAAGCAGCCGCCAAAGTCATTTCCGCCATCTTCACATCCGGACGGTTCTCGAGCAACTGCATCGGAACACCCGCAGCAAGTTCTTCCGGCATTACCTGTTCGGCCAGTGTACCCCGTTCTACGGTCTGCGGAGTTCTTGCCAGCAACACTGCCAGGGAGTTTTCCGTTTCACGTACCTGGCGCTTCAGGTCGAGCAGAGAAGCCTCAACCTGATGACTGGCCGCACGCATCTGTGCCACAGCTGCTTCGGTAGTCATACCGGCAATCTTCATGGCCTCCATGGCACGTACATTCTCTTTATAGATAGCCGCAGTTTCGGTAGTGATTTCCACCTGACGGTCGAGCATCAGCAACGAATAATATACGTTGGCAATGCCACATATAATCTGTGAACGGACAGCCTGTTCTGCGTACTTGCTCTGCTCATAAGCCACCTTCTGTCCGCGCTTGGTATTCAGGATCTTTCCGAAAAGGTCAATTTCCCAGCTGGCAGATACCGGCAACTGATATGCCTTTACATAATTGCTTCCTCCCATGCTGGTGGCAGTTCCCTGAGGAGCCAGATTGATGGAAGGCAAGTAAGACAATTTCGCAGCGGTAAGCATCACCTTGGCCTCCTGTACCCGGAGCGCTGCAGCCTGGATATCCACATTCTTGGACAAACCTTCCTCGATCAGCGCCTGCAGTTTTGCATCCCGGAAAATTTCTTTCCAGGGCAGGTTACCCATATTTGCGGTATCGGCAGCCAGCGTATCGACAGCCGATGCCGGGTCACGATAGATGCCCGAGGCATCTATCGTTTCCGGTCTGTCGTATGATTTGTAAATGTGACAGCTACTCATCAAAGCAGCCAGACACATGGTTCCTATTATCTGTTTTTTCATCATCATAATCATTTGTGAATGTTTGTTGGAGAATACTGTTCGATTTCAGCTTCTACTTCGCTTTCATCAAGGCTATCCCATTCCATCGGTTTGACTTTTTCCTGCAGCCACTGGAATACCACGAACAGTACAGGCACGATGAAAATCTGGAAAATCATACCGATCAACATACCTCCGATGGCAGAAGCACCCAGCGTACGGTTACCGTGAGCACCTACTCCCATGGCCAACATCAACGGAATCAAACCAACGATCATGGCCAGTGAGGTCATCAAAATCGGTCGCAGACGGGCAGCGGCACCCAGTACGGCAGCCCATGAGATACTCATACCCTGCTTACGGCGGTCGAGGGCGAACTCAACAATCAGAATGGCATTCTTAGCCAACAGACCCATCAACATAATCAAGGCAATCTGCATGTAGATGTCGTTTGACATCGTACCCAGAATCATCTTCAAGGCCGGGATGCTTCCCAGTGCACCGAATCCGTTGACAAATACGAAGCTACCCATCAGACCGAACGGTACTGAAAGCAATACGGCCAACGGCAGGATGTAACTTTCGTACTGTGCACTCAGCAACAGGTAAACGAATACGAAACACAGCACAAAGATGATACCGGTAGTACTTCCGCTTGAAGAAGCCTCTTCACGCGCCATACCTCCCAGCTCATAGCCGAATCCCATAGGCAGGTTCTCTTTTGCCACTTCTGCAATGGCCTGCAATGCCTGACCTGAAGTATATCCGGAAGCCGGAGCCACCATCACCTTCATGGAAGTATACAGGTTGAAACGGCTGATGATATCCGGACCGTACACCTTCTTCATGCTTACGAACTGTGTAATCGGAGCCATTTCGTTTCCGTTTCTGACCTTGATACTGTTCAGTGATTCCATATTCTTCGTTGCATCCGGTTCAGCCTGAATCATTACACGGTACATCTTACCGAAACGGTTGAAGTTAGATGCATACAGACCACCGAAATATCCCTGCATGGTAGTAAGGATATCGCTCGGACTGATACCAGCCTTCTTACAAGCTGCCGCATCGATATCCAGCTGATACTGAGGGAAGTTCGGGTTGAAGGTTGTCTTTGCAGAGTTGATTTCCGGACGGGCTTCCAGGGCAGCGGTATAATTCTTGACTACGTCAAAGAAGTGATCCAGGCTACCACCGGTCTTATCCTGCATGTTCAACTCGATATCGCTTGATACAGAATAACCCGGAATCATAGGAGGTGCGAAGAACAATACCTGTGCATCCTTGATTACCTTCTGGGCACGCATGAACAAAGTAGCATATACGATGTCCGAATTCTGCATCATTGAACGTTCTTCCCAGTCTTTCAGCTTGATGATGACAGAACCGTAAGAAGGTCCCTGACCACCGATGAAGCTATAACCGGAAATGATGGTACGTGACTGTACGGCCGGTTCTGCTGCTACCAGACTGTCTACACGCTGGAGCACTTCCATAGCGCGTTCCTGTGAGGTTCCAGGAGGCAGTGTCACTGCACCCATGATGGTACCCGTATCTTCGTTCGGCACCATACCGGTCGGAGTAATCTTCATGAAGAATACCAGCAGCACGATAGAGGCAGCTACCAGACCGAATGACAACCATTTCTTATGAATGAAGAATACCACACGTTTCTTATAGCTCTTCAACAAAGAATCGTAAGCTGCATTAAACGAAGTATGGAAGCGGTCTACCATACTCATCTTCTTAGGCTTGTGCTCTGAATCATGCGGTTTCAGGAAGATGGCACACAGTGCCGGAGACAATGTCAGCGCGTTCAATGCCGAGAAGGCGATAGAGATGGCCATTGTAATACCGAACTGACGGTAGAACGTACCGGCCGTACCTCCCATGAAACTTACCGGGATAAACACGGACATCATGACCAGTGTAATGGAAACCAATGCACCGCCCAGTTCACTCATGGCATCAATAGAAGCCTCACGAGACGATTTATATCCCTGGTCCAGCTTGGCATGGACACCTTCGACCACAACGATGGCATCATCGACCACAATCGCAATGGCAAGCACCATGGCCGACAGTGTCAGCAAGTTCACACTAAAGCCGATCAGTTTCAACACAAAGAAGGTAGCAATCAACGCCACCGGAATGGCAATGGCCGGAATCAAGGTAGAACGCATATCCTGCAAGAATACATATACTACGATGAACACCAGGATAAAGGCCTCGATCAATGTCTTGATTACTTCGTGGATAGAAGCGTAAAGGAAGTCGTTGGCATTCTGAGCCACATTGATCTTCAATCCCGAAGGCAAGTTTTCTTCAGCCTTGCTGATTACATCCAGCAAGTTGTTGATGGTTTCGGTAGCGTTGGTACCTGCCATCTGGAACACGATACAGGTTACCGCCTTATGACCGTTTACCGTATTATTAAAGGTATAAGCCAGACGGCCCAGCTCAATGCGTGCCACATCTCCCAGACGAAGCACCTCACCGTCAGGCAATGCCTTGATTACGATATTCTCGAATTCTTCAGTCTGCTGCAGACGTCCCTTGTAACGGATCGTATACTGGAAAGTCTGGTTACCGCGTTCACCGAACTGTCCGGGAGCCGCTTCAATATTCTGTTCAGCCAATACTCCAGAAATATCCGACGGAACCAGCTTGTACTGTGCCATCACATCCGGTTTCAGCCAGATACGCATAGAGTAGTCCTGACCCATCACGTTGGCATCACCCACACCTTTTACACGCTGTACTTCCGGAATCAAGTTGATCTTCGCATAGTTTTCGATAAACTCGATGTTGTACTTATCTTCCGCATCGTACAAAGAGAAGATCAGCAACATAGAGTTCTGACGTTTCTGAGTAGTCACACCGACTTTGGTAACCTCGGCCGGCAACAGACCCTGCGCCATTGACACACGGTTCTGCACGTTCACCGCAGCCATATCCGGGTCGGTACCCTGGTTAAAGTAAATACTGATATCCGCCGAACCACTGTTGGAAGCAGTAGACTGAATATACATCATATTTTCCACACCATTGATCTGGTCTTCCAGCGGTGCCACTACTGAGTTCAAAACGGTCTGCGCATTGGCTCCCGTATAGGTAGCTCTTACCGATACGGTAGGAGGCGCAATGTCCGGATACTGTGTTACCGGCAGGGTGGCCAGACCGATAATACCCAGGATAACTATCAAGATAGAAATTACCGTTGACAGTACCGGACGGTTAATAAATTTATCTAGTTTCATTCTATTCCCTCAAAATAATATTATACGATATAGTTTTCACGCTGCACATCAATTGAACGCAGTCTGAATGTTTCCGTCACGCTGGTCCTGCAAAGCCTTCTGATACTTAGCCTCTTTCTGAGCCACAGTGATCGGAGTAATCTTCTGTCCGTCCTGCAAAGTCTGAACACCTTCCACTACAATCTTGTCGCCGGCCTTCAGTCCGCCAGTCACGATATAGTTCTTGCCGTCGTTCAGATTTGACACCTGGATTTCAGTATGTTTCAGTGTGCTGTCTGCCTGCAGTACGTATACGAATTTCTTGTCCTGGATTTCCTGAGTAGCCGACTGAGGAAGCAGGATGATATCATTCATGGCATAAGGGAATACCACATTGGCCATACCTCCGCTTCGCAGGATATTCTGCTTGTTCGGGAAGATAGCACGCATACTTACAGAACCTGTAGTCTGGTCGATGACACCACTTACGGCATCAATCTTACCTTCCGCATCATACAGGGTTCCGTCAGACAACTGCAGTTTCACTGCCGGCATCTTTTCCAGCTGTTCCTTCAGTGTACCTCCAGCCTTTGTCATGGCCAGCAACTGCTTTTCAGTCATTGAGAAATACACATACATATCGCCGATCTGAGAAACGGTAGTCAACGGTTCAGCCACCGAAGGACTCACCAGCGCACCTACACGGTAAGGGAACGTACCGATGACTCCGTCCGAAGGACTGGTTACCGTACAGAATCCCAGGTTCTGTTCAGCCGCTGCATAAGCCGCCTTTGCCTGAGCCAGGTTTGCCTTGGCAGTCAACAGGTTGTTTACTGCTGTCTGATATTCAAAGTCACTGATGATTTTCTGTTCGTGCAACATCTTCTTGTTGGCCTCTGTTTCAGTCACCGTCTTCAGGTTTGCCTTAGCCGAAGCCACACTGGCCTTCGCCTGGTCATAGGCTGCCTTGTATTGAGTCGGATCAATCTGGAACAATGCCTGTCCCTTGCGTACCGTAGCTCCTTCATCCACACACAATTTCACGATAAAGCCAGATACCTGAGGACGAATCTCAATGTCCTGAAAACCCTTTATCACAGCCGGATACTGAGTCGTCTGGTTGCTGGAAGTCATCGTAACCTCCTGTACAGCAAACTCATTATCGCCTATTTTCATACCGCCTTGGCCACCGCCGCAGGCTGTCAAGACCGATACTCCCAAAGCCATTAATGAGATCCGGCCAAAAGAAAAACACTTGTTCCTTTTCATGCACATATTCATATTCTTATCATTAAATATTTATTCCCCTTTATAGAAAACTTTTTATATACTCTTAGTTTTTAGCTCGACAAAGATAGTAAAAAAGCGAAGAAACCTTTGTGCATTTAACTAAGAATAACCATAAAAAAAGAAAGTTATGCCATAATATATTTCAAATTTTCCATTTTATATACTTTTTGGCACAGTGAATTCTTCAAAGACATTAATCCGTAGTTTTTTATGTGAAAAAATCTTCTTTTTATCATTTTATTCATACATTTGCGATATACTTTCTAAACAGTGAATAACCTAAAATAAAATTATAACACTATGGCTAAAATAACCAAAGAAGCGGCTTTGCTTTACCACTCACAAGGTAAACCGGGGAAAATAGAAGTAGTTCCCACAAAGCCTTATCAAACACAAAGAGACCTTTCACTTGCATACTCTCCGGGCGTAGCAGAGCCCTGTCTGGAAATACAGAAAGACCCTAAAACAGCTTATGACTATACGGCCAAGGGAAACCTGGTAGCCGTAATCTCCAACGGTACAGCGGTTTTGGGACTGGGCGATATCGGTGCGATGAGCGGAAAGCCTGTCATGGAGGGAAAAGGATTGCTTTTCAAGATCTATGCAGGCATCGACGTATTCGACATTGAAGTCAACGAAAAAGACCCGGACAAGTTCATCGAAGCGGTAAAAGCCATTGCTCCTACCTTCGGAGGTATCAACCTCGAAGACATCAAGGCGCCGGAGTGCTTCAAGATTGAACAGCGCCTGAAAGAAGAGCTCGACATACCGGTGATGCACGACGACCAGCACGGTACGGCCATCATTTCCAGTGCCGGTTTGCTGAACGCTCTGGAAGTAGCCGGAAAGAAGATTGAGGAAGTCAAGATCGTAGTCAACGGTGCCGGAGCTTCTGCCGTATCATGTACCAAGTTGTACGTATCGCTGGGAGCCCGTCTGGAAAACATCGTCATGCTCGACAGCAAGGGAGTGATTTCGAAAGAACGTACCGACCTGAACGAACAGAAGAAGTACTTTGCCACCAGCCGTACCGACATCCACACACTGGCCGAAGCCATTCAGGGTGCCGATGTATTCCTGGGACTTTCCAAAGGCAACGTGCTGACACAGGACATGGTACGCAGCATGGCCGACCATCCGATTGTGTTCGCACTGGCCAACCCGACTCCCGAAATTTCGTACGAAGATGCAATGGCTTCACGCCCCGACGTACTGATGGCTACCGGACGTTCGGACTATCCTAACCAGATCAACAACGTAATCGGATTCCCGTATATCTTCCGCGGTGCCCTCGACACACAGGCCACTGCCATCAACGAAGAGATGAAACTGGCTGCCGTAAGAGCCATCGCCGGACTGGCCAAACAGCCGGTGCCGGATGTGGTGAATGAGGCTTACCACGTAAACAACCTGAGTTTCGGTGCCGAATACTTCATTCCGAAACCGGTCGACCCGCGTCTGATTACCGAAGTGTCCATGGCCGTAGCCAAGGCTGCCATGGAATCGGGAGTGGCACGCAAGCAGATTACCGACTGGGAGGCTTACAAGAACCACCTGCGCGAACTGATGGGACAGGAAAACAAACTCACCCGCCAGTTGTACGATACAGCCCGCCGCTGCCCGCAGCGCGTGGTATTCGCCGAAGGTACACACCCCAACATGCTGAAAGCAGCCGTGGAAGCCAAGGCAGAAGGTATCTGTACGCCTATCATTCTGGGAAATGAAGAACGTATCACCAAACTGGCCAAAGAGCTCGACCTGAACCTGGAGGGTATCGAAATCGTCAACCTGCGCCACGACCGCGAATCGGAACGCCGCGAGAGATACGCACGCATCCTGTGCGAAAAGCGTGCCCGCGAAGGAGCCAACTATCAGGAAGCCATCGACAAGATGTTCGAACGCAACTATTTCGGTATGATGATGGTGGAAACCGGAGATGCGGATGCATTCGTAACCGGACTTTACACCAAGTACAGCAATACCATCAAGGTTGCCAAGGAGGTAATCGGCATACAGGAAGGATACAAGCATTTCGGTACCATGCACATCCTCAACTCCAAGAAGGGTACTTACTTCATTGCCGATACACTGATCAACCGCCATCCGGATACCGATACGCTGATTGACATTGCCAAACTCGCCAACAAGGCGGTCCGCTTCTTCAACCAGGAACCGGTAATGGCCATGCTGTCATACTCGAACTTCGGTTCCGACAACATCGGCAGTCCGGCCAAGGTACACGAGGCCATCAACTACATGCATACTCACTACCCCGATCTGGCCATCGACGGTGAAATGCAGGTTAAATTCGCACTGAACAACGCCCTGAGAGACGAAAAATATCCGTTTACCCGCCTCAACGGCAAGGAAGTCAATACCCTGATCTTCCCGAACCTGAGTTCGGCGAATGCCACCTACCAGCTGATACAGAACATGAGCGAAACCGAAGTCATCGGCCCGATCCAGATGGGTCTGAACAAACCGATCCACTTCACCGACATCGAAAGCTCAGTCCGGGACATCGTCAACATCACCGCCATTGCATGTATCGATGCCATCGTAGCAAAGAAAATGAAGTGCAATCAATAATCTATCCTGACGACCAGACACCGCAGCGACCCGCTCCTACGGTGTCTGGTCATTTTTTTATCCGATAAAATCCTGTTATGAAAAAACCACTGACCCAATCCCAGTGCATCGTGCTTACCCTCTGCTGGGCAGCCCTTTGCTTCCTGGTACTCACCTCCTCGCCCCGCATCGACGGACCGCTCATTGTCACCATTTTGTTGTCTGGTGCCCTGGTATTTATCCCTGTCATCAAGAGCATACGACAAAGACAAAAATAAACACTTCAACCGCTTTTCGTGCAACAATATATTTTTTTGATATATTTATAACGATTTCTCCTATAAAATGTTGCATAAATAAAATTATATCTATACTTTTGTCACGTCAATACAATACAAAAGAAATAAACCAAATCAATAATTAGATCGATAATTCTTTTTATTATGAATGCAGCAAAAGTACTGGAAGATCTGAAAAGAAGATTTCCGAATGAACCTGAATACCATCAGGCAGTAGAAGAAGTGTTGAGTACCATTGAAGAAGAGTACAACAAGCATCCGGAATTTGACAAAGTCAACCTGATTGAACGTTTGTGTATTCCTGACCGTGTATTCCAGTTCCGCGTAACCTGGATGGACGACAAAGGAAATATCCAGACCAACATGGGATATCGTGTACAGCACAACAACGCCATCGGCCCGTATAAAGGAGGTATCCGCTTCCACAGTTCTGTAAACCTGAGCATCCTGAAGTTCCTTGCTTTCGAACAGACTTTCAAGAACTCGCTGACTACACTTCCGATGGGTGGTGGTAAAGGTGGTTCAGACTTCTCTCCACGCGGTAAATCTAACGCAGAAGTAATGCGTTTCTGCCAGGCATTCATGCTGGAATTATGGCGTCACATCGGTCCTGAAACCGACGTACCTGCCGGAGATATCGGTGTAGGCGGACGCGAAGTAGGTTTCATGTTCGGTATGTACAAAAAACTGGCTCATGAATTTACAGGTGTATTGACAGGTAAAGGACGTGAATTCGGTGGTTCACTGATTCGTCCGGAAGCTACCGGATACGGTAACATTTATTTCTTGCTGGAAATGCTGAAAACCCGCCAGATTGACATCGCCGGAAAGACTTGTCTGGTATCCGGTTCGGGTAACGTGGCTCAGTATACAGTAGAAAAACTGATTGAACTGGGTGCAAAGGTAGTTACCATGTCAGACTCAGACGGATATATCTACGATCCGGACGGTATCGACCGCGAGAAACTCGATTATATCATGGAACTGAAGAACCTGTACCGCGGACGTATCCGTGAATATGCAGAAAAATATGGCTGCAAGTACGTGGCAGGCGCTCGTCCATGGAACGAAAAAGCCGACATCGCTTTGCCTTCGGCTACACAGAATGAAATCAATGGTGACGATGCAAAAGCACTGATTGCCAACGGAGTCATCGCTGTATCGGAAGGAGCCAACATGCCTTCTACTCCGGAAGCTATCCGCGTATTCCAGGAAGCAAAGATCCTGTACGCTCCGGGAAAGGCTGCCAACGCAGGTGGTGTATCTGTATCAGGACTGGAAATGACACAGAACTCTATCAAACTGAGCTGGAGCCAGGAAGAAGTGGACGAAAAGCTGAAGAGCATCATGAAGAATATCCACGAAGCTTGTGTACAGTATGGTACAGAGCCTGACGGATACATCAACTATGTGAAGGGTGCCAACGTAGCCGGCTTTATGAAGGTGGCTAAAGCCATGATGGCACAGGGTATCGTATAACACAAACTGATTGATACATAAACAGAAAATCCCCGGAGAGCTTCTCCGGGGATTTTTTTATGCGGTCCCCCTGCAGGAACACGAAGAACGCACCCGCTTAAAGATTTGTCCGATGACAACGACAGGTTCATGTTTCGCCGGAAATATTTCTTCCAACCCCCATATGCAAGTTGTCCGACCTGCGCCGCAAGGTGATACAACCCGCGTACGAAGGTCGGACAACCCCGCACCGGAAGTGGAACACTTCCTTTTTACATTCAGACAATCCTCTGCCCGTCTTTCCGGATCTTTCTTACATCCGGCAGAAAAAAGACACGAAGAACGGTACGCTGACATTAATCAGCAGTCCGTGAATCACGGCAATCGGAATCATCTCCTGACCCGAATACCTGGAAATGGAAGGCAACAGCAAGTCGGTAGAAGTCACCCCTGCCGCCGAAATCGGAGCAAAACGTCCGAACAGCTTGCAGATTACCGGGGCCCCCAGCAAGGCCGTCATCTCGCGGAAGATATTGGCCAGCAAGGCAATGGTTCCCAGTTCCGTAGCCAGCTGCATGCCCAGGCTGGGCTCCTTGAGCTGGGTAATCAGTACCGAAGAAAGCGAATAATAGGCAAAACCGCTGCCCACCGCCATGCAGTCGAACACGCTCCACTGGCTCAGCACCAGTCCGGCCAGAGCCGAGAACAGGAAAGTACCACTCACCGTAGCCATCGGCACCAGCAGCATCTTAAACGAAAAACGTGAGGCAAAATGCCCAATCTCCCGGTTGCTGCCCAGGCTGATACCAATCAGCAGCATCAGCACATACAATATGATGACCGAAATGGCATGAACATCAAATCCGGCCTCGTGATAACATCCGCTCAGACAACCCAGGATAAAGCAGACCAAAATCAGCAGACTTCCTTTCATGAGTTCTTCTCCTTTCTGAAAAATGTGTGAAACACCAGCCAGGAAGCCAACAGACTGCCTGTGAGACTCATGAAAGCGATGAAAGCGGCCTGACCGCAGAAATAGCTGAGATGGTCGATCAGAAAACGGTTGGAACCAATGGACAAACCCAACATAAAAAGCAATGCGCACACTACTACCTGAATGACAGTGCCTGTCTTCTGCACTGATTTTCTGTCACGGACGAAATAACCGATTACTGCTCCACACAGCATGATTGAAATAAAAATATACATAAAAAAACTATCCCCTTGAAACTTGTTTAATGAAAATAAAATAAAGAACGCAATCAAATAAAAAACAGGTTCCGAGGCCTAGGGCACATTAATAAAATTCCATGAACGGATGGATAAAATTTTTTTCATTCTACTCTACTGCTATAATACTACATGGGGTTCAAAAACGCGGCAAAATTACTGCCATTTCGAGAATAAATCATCGTGATATGCAGGAAAAAATTACGTGCTTTCAGTTTTCAAAATCACCCGCATCTTCACTTATTATCTGTTAGACGAAAACCAGGATATGCTAAAAAACAGTAAAATCTGATAAATATTTATGCAGAAGATATTCAGTAAAAATCTGCATTTCCAAGGCGGTTGTGCTACCGTTTCTTAAAAACCCGCAAACAAGTTGCGAGCTTTCTTTTACATATCATACATTTTTATATACCTTTGTAATAATCGGAAAACAATTAATTTATATTACCAAAGTATATCGAATAATGAAAAAGATTCTTGCATTCCTTTGTTTACTGACCTTTGTCCTGGGGCTGCATGCCGGACAGAATGTCACCTTGAAGCAGATAGCCGACGGGGCATACAGGGCAGAAAATATCTACGGCATCAAACCGATGCTCGGCGGAGAGCACTACACACAGATCAGTGCCGACAGAAAGCGTATCGTAAAGTATTCTTTCAAGACCGGCAAGGAGGTGAGCACACTGTTCGACGTGACCACTGCGCGTGATTATTCACTGAAGTCGTTCGACGACTATATCATGTCGCCCGACGAAAAGCAGATTCTGATTCAGACAAAGACGAAACCGATTTACCGGCGCTCGTTTACGGCCGAATATTATATTTTCAATGTCAAGAACAACCGGCTGACTCCGCTGTCGGAAAACGGTCCGCAGCAGGTGCCGCAGTTCTCGCCCGACGGCTTCCAGATTGCCTTCGTACGCAACAACAACATCTTCCTGGTAAAGCTGCTCTTCGGCAACAGTGAATCGCAGGTGACCAAGGACGGAGAGTACAACAAGGTATTGAACGGTATTCCTGACTGGGTGTATGAAGAAGAGTTCGGCTTCAACTGTGCCTTCGACTTCAGTGCCGACAGCAAGATGCTGGCTTATATCCGCTTCGACGAGAGCGAAGTGCCGATGTTCCGCTTCCCGTGGTACAAGGGTATGGCTCCCGAACGGATTGAATATCAGACATATCCGGGATTTTATGAATACAAGTATCCGAAGGCAGGCGAAGTAAATTCGAAGGTGAGCGTGCATACTTTCGACATCAAGACCCGCGTAACCCGCAAGATGGACCTTCCGCTTGATGCAGACGGCTACATCCCTCGCATCAAGTTTACTTCCGATCCGGAAAAACTGGCCATCATGACCCTGAACCGTCATCAGAACCGCCTGGATATCTATATGGCAAACCCCAGAAGCAGTCTGTGCAAGCTGGCAATCCGTGACGAATCGGAACAGTATATCAAGGAGCAGGCATACAGTGACATTACTTTCTATCCGGAAAATATTGTGATGATGAGCGAACGCGACGGATACAATCACCTGTATCTGTATACCATAGGAGGAAACCTGGTACGCCAGATTACCCGCGGGGAGTTTGAGGTACAGGAGTTCCTGGGATGGAACCAGCAGACCAATACGTTCTACTACCGGAGCAACGAGGAGAGTCCGCTGCGCAGCGCTATCTACAAGATTGACGCAAAGGGAAAGAAGACGAAACTGTCATCGCGCACCGGTACCAACCAGGCTATTTTCAGTGCCAACCAGGCCTATTACATCAATACGTATTCCAGCATGAACACACCTACCCTCATCACCATCAATGACAACCGGGGCAAGGAGCTGACTACGCTGCTGGACAATGCGGCTTTCAAGGCGAAAGTGGCTCAGCTGAACATGCCGGTGAAAGAGTTCTTCACCTTCCGTACGACCGAGGGAGTGGAACTGAACGGATGGATGATGAAACCGGCCAATTTCGATCCGTCGCGCAAGTATCCGATAATCATGCATCAGTACAGCGGACCGGGTTCGCAGCAGGTACTCGACAAGTGGGGCATCGGAAGTTTCGGTGACGGAGGTATGTTCGAAGCCTACATGTGCGACAGGGGCTACATCATGGTATGCGTAGACGGACGGGGTACCGGAGGACGCGGAGCGGCTTTCGAGAAATGTACGTATCAGTTCCTGGGAGTCAAGGAATCGCACGACCAGGTAGAGGCTGCGAAGTATCTGGGTACACTGCCTTATGTCGACGGAAAACGCATCGGTATCTGGGGATGGAGCTTCGGCGGATACAATACGCTGATGTCCATGAGTGAGGGAACTCCGGCTTTCAAGGCGGGTGTGGCCATTGCGGCTCCGAGCGACTGGCGTTTCTACGATACGGTGTATACCGAACGGTTCATGCGTACTCCTAAGGAAAACGGTGACGGATACAATGCGGGATCGGCTATTCTGAGGGCTCCGAAATTGCAGGGAAAACTGCTGCTGATTCACGGAACGGCCGATGACAACGTACATTATCAGAACTGTACGGAATACAGTGAGGCGCTGGTACAGGCAGGCATTCAGTTTGACATGCAGATTTATACCAACCGCAATCACAGTATCTTCGGGGGAAATACCCGCAATCACCTGATGAACCGGGTAGCCAACTTCTTTATAGAAAACTTATAAAACTCATTACAACAGCCGCCACAGCAGGCTCTGCCCTGCTGACGGCTGTTGTCTTTTTATATTGACCTTGAGATAAATGACATGGAACACGTAAAAAAACCGGAATGGCTGAAAATCAAGATCGGTACCAATGAGCGGTATACCGATACGAAACGGATTGTAGACACGCACAAGTTGCATACGATATGCAGCAGCGGACGTTGTCCGAATCTGGGAGAATGCTGGGGAAAGGGAACGGCTACGTTCATGATTGCCGGAGCAATTTGTACGCGGTCGTGCAAGTTCTGTAATACACTGAGCGGCAAACCGCTGCCGCTGGACCCGGAAGAGCCGGCACGGGTGGCTGAGTCTATCCGGCTGATGAAACTGGATTATGCGGTGGTGACTTCGGTGGACCGGGATGACCTGGAGGACCTGGGTGCGGAACATTGGGCAGAGACTATCCGCTGCATCAAGCAGGAGAATCCGAATACCACACTGGAGGTGCTGATTCCTGACTTTCAGGGAAGAAAGGAACTGGTGGAGAAAATCATTGCGACGGCCCCTGATATCATTTCACACAACCTGGAGACAGTGCGGCGAATGACTCCGCTGGTACGGAGCGTAGCTACCTACGACCGGAGCCTGGAGGTGATACGGATGATTCACGAGGGAGGAATCACTGCGAAGTCGGGCATCATGGTGGGCCTGGGCGAAACTCCGGAGGAAGTGGAGGAAACCATGGACGACCTGAGAAGCTGCGGCTGTGAGGTCCTGACCATCGGACAGTATCTGCAACCGAGCCGGAAACACTTCCCCGTAGCCGAATACGTCACTCCGGAACAGTTTGCCCGGTATCAGCAGACGGGAAAGCAGAAAGGGTTTTCCATTGTTGAAAGCGGACCGCTGGTGCGCTCGTCTTACCATGCGGAAAAACATATCCGCAAAGGGTGAACAAAATCACATTCCACGTTGTTTCAAATGTATGAAGTTCTCTTATAACGCGTATGAAGTTTCTTTTTAAGTACAAAGACAAGATTGTTTCCATGGGATTGCTTCCCATTATCGGTACACTGATCGGACTGCATTTTCTTCCTGATTCCCAGATGTTGGGCATCGGGGCACTGGTGAGTCTGGTGTTGCTGGTATATGGGATTATCCGGCTCCGGCAACTTAATTTTTTCCTGTTGATGGGTACCATCGGAATTGGTATGTGTTTCTTCGTCCGTCTGGCAAGCGACTATCTGCTGATTCCCTACGGAAGCATTACCCCCATCCTGGAACTGATGCTGTTTGTGTGTGCCTTCATTCACATTACCGTCCCCGAGGTATACCTCAGTCTGCACCGGAGACTGAAACTGAATGAATGCCATTCCTTTACGCTGGAGGCGAAGATTATCGTCGTTTTATCGGGTATACACCTGATAATATGGGCGGTCAGCTACAAGCATTTCCAGGATTTGTCGTCTACGGGAACTTTCATCATGATGTATGGCATTCCCATTTCCATTTACATTATCTGTCTGCTGATTAATATAGTAGGAATCCGACTGGCACTGCAGGAGAGTATCGGCAATCACCTGATACGGATTGCCCTGATTTCGGGAGGAAAGATTTATCTGACTCCTCAGAAACAGAAAGAAGAGTCAGGTGAAGCATTGTGGGACCTGTCCATCGAAAATATCTACAGAGGACCGACGGAATTTATCGGACAATACATGCAGAAGCTGACACGTCAGCAACCGGTGATTCATGCCGCACATGAGGTTCCCCGACTGATATTGAAGCATACTTCTCATCTGGAGTGCGCCCATCTGGAAGATGTCCTCCTGTACATCCTGCCCATTGCACCTCAAATGGCAGAAGAACTGCTGGAGGGACGGTGGTTCGAATTTGAGGAGGTGAGTGCATCTCCCCAGAAATTTGCTCCGATGCTGCTTTCTGAAATCAAGCACCTGGAGGTGGTAGCCGGCATGTGGAAGAAGTTCGGCTACTGATTCTTGCCTCTCCCTGTCCGGCTAATCCATTATTTGTAAATCAGGAAAATACAAGGAATTTTCGTCAGGTCGGGCAAATGGTTCTTCCATTCCTTCACGGTACGGGTCTTGATATATTCTCCTTCGCAGGTAATATTGGCTGCGATACACAGTTTCGTCTGAGGACGGCAGTTGCGGATAATGTCCTCCAGCATCTTGTGGTTACGGTAAGGCGTTTCGATAAAGAGCTGTGTCTGATGTTCCGAATAAATACGGTTCTCGAGTTCCTTCAGGCGGCGTGCACGTTCCGAAGGATCGATGGGCAGATAGCCGTGAAAGGCAAAGCTCTGTCCGTTGAAGCCGGAAGCCATGACGGAAAGAATAATGGAAGAAGGCCCTACCAGCGGAATGACTCTCAGGTTTTTCCGTTGGGCAATGGCAACCACGTCCGCTCCCGGATCGGCCACTGCAGGACATCCGGCTTCGGAAATCACTCCCATTGAATGACCTTCCATCAGAGGAAGAAGATAGCCTGAGATTTCATCGGGAGAAGTATGCTTGTTCAAAGGATAGAAGGTCAGTCCGTCAATGTCCATATCACGGTCGACTTTCTTCAGAAAACGCCGTGCCGAACGCACGTCTTCTACAATAAAATGCTTAATCTGACAAATAATCTCCTTATTGTAAGCAGGCAACACTTGTTCCAGGGGGGTATCTCCCAATGTAACGGGAAGTAAATACAATGCGGTTTCCATAATTCCATATTTCTCCCTCAGACAGGGAAAAGACTAATAATCAATTTAAAGACAAATCATCAAAATACTGGGTCTCGAGCAGTTCCTTGATACTCAGGTCCGGATGCTCATCCATATACTTCTGTACCAGCTGCATTCCCATCCATACACCTATGACAGGGGGAATTTTCTCACCGTTGAATACAGCGCTCGGATCGGGATGAGTATAGGCCCGGATAACCATCGGGTCGGTACTGGAGAGATGTCCTTGCGACTTCATCCATTCCCAGATTTTTTTCCTGTTTTTCTTGCACCAGCGGCTTTCATCCTCTGTATATCCCAATACAGCAGCGTCCGATTTCAGTTTCAGGATGTGTTTCACTACCCAGTTAATCTTTCCCTGGTGCATGATGATATCGAACAGCGAACGGTGGTTGGGCATCCAATGAAACGGATAATAGCTCATCAGGTAGAAAGTAAAGCAATCCGGCAGTATACGCTCCGGATTCATCGACCTGCGCTGGTAGGCATAATAATATTTCTGGTAGAGCGGATAATCCTCTCCCATGTATTTGTCCAGACTGAATCCGACCAGACTGTCTCCTACTACCACGGACTGGTTCAGGGCAGATATCTGGGCATAGATGCGGGGAACCGGGATTTCGGGAACTTCCCGTACCAGGTTTCTGAAACCGTCAGTCAGCCCTTCCTCTATCCATATCATGTCCTTGAACTTGCTTTCGGCATCTTCCATCAGTTTCAGCAATACCGAATCGGAATAGTAGGCACACAACCGCTCATTGATGGCCGGTTCGTTGACGCGGCCCAGTCCAAGTACCTCTTCAATCAGAATCTTGGTAGCCTGCGGACAGTCAAGACTCATTTTCTGCATTGCGGAAAAGCTGTTCAGCGCCACCGCTTCATACTGCAGACGGTCGTAACGAAAAACCTTCACGTCTGTCTGTAAAGAATTAATGCCCTGCTGCCTGTCAGAAAGACAAGCAGTCAAGGCAAAAATACTCATCAATATCAGTACGATAATGTTTTTCATTCATCCATGAATATTATCCGTAGATAATGTTACCGTTTTCGTCCTTGTATTCGTCCAGACCCTTTTCGTAAGTAGCCATGGCACGCAAACTCATACCCACGCTAGAGAATCCGCCGTCGTGGAAGAGGTTCTGCATAGTCACCTTACGGGTGAGGTCAGAGAACATCACGATACAGTAGTCTGCACACTCATCAGCCGAAGCATTGCCCAGAGGAGACATACGGTTTGCGAAATCGAACAGTTTATCCATACCCTTCACTCCCGATCCGGCAGTTGTCATGGTCGGCGACTGAGAAATGGTATTGATACGCACATGATGCTCACGGCCATAGATGTATCCGAAGCTGCGTGCGATTGATTCCAGCAATGCTTTGGCGTCTGCCATATCATTATATCCGTAGAATGTACGCTGTGCTGCCACATAGCTCAATGCTACGATAGAACCGTATTCATTGATGGCATCCAGTTTTTTTGCTGCCTGAATCATCTTGTGGAATGATACTGCAGAAATATCCAATGTTTTGCTCAGCATATCATAATCCAAGTCATCATAAGTACGTTTCTTACGTACGTTCGGTGACATACCGATAGAGTGCAGTACAAAGTCGATTTTACCCCCAAGTACTTCCATTGAGCGCTTGAATACATTTTCAAGATCAGCTACACAAGTAGCATCAGCCGGAATCACTTCACAGTTCAATTTTTCTGCCAAAGCTGAAACTTCACCCATACGGACTGCAACCGGAGTATTAGACAAAGTAATGACAGCTCCTTCTTCTACAGCCTTTTCTGCTACTTTCCAAGCGATAGACTGTTCATTCAAAGCACCAAAGATAATACCTCTTTTTCCTTTAAGTAAATTATAACTCATACCTTTTAATTATAAATTTGGGGCAAAGATACAAACTTTTCTGTTATAAATTTGCTTTTTTTTGATTAAAAACATAAGATTTCGGGGGTAATCTGTAAAATCCGCATAAAAAAACTTCTGTATATGAAGAACTTGCCAGATGCTTCATATACAGAAGTTGCCACTGCGGGTTATCGGTTTCCTCCGATCAGTTACTCTAATTCCAGCGGAATGCCCCGGTAAAAATCGAGTATCTTCACCCGGAACAAATAATCATATTTAGCCTGAATACGGTCGGAAACCGCCTTCATCCATGCCGTTCTCGATTCGTTATATTCAGTGGCCGTAGCCTTTCCGTTCAGATACTTTTCCTTGATCAGTGCGAAAGACTCTTCCGCAGCCTCATCGGCCACCCGGCTGCTCCGGTACTTGGCACTGGCATTCTGGGCATTATAATAAGCCTGCTGTATTTCCTTATACAAAGTCTTCTTACTTTCCTCCAGTTGCCAACTCAGCGTAGTATGCTGAAGTCGTGCACTTCTCACCTGGTTCCGTGTAGACAGGCGGTTGAATATCGGAATATTCAGCGAAAATCCGATGTACTGACTGAAGTTATCACGAAGCTGTGACCCGAAGTTGCCGTTTTCCCGTCCCGACACATTATAAAAATTGGTACTCAGTCCGGCCCCTAGACTCAGTTTCGGATAATAAGCACTCTGGGCGATACGGATACTCTTCTGCGCTCCCTGTACCCGGTACTGTGCAGCCTTGATTGACGGTTTGATCAGTAACGCATCGGTATAGATATCGGCAGGAGACATTGCCATACTCTGGCTCTGTACCGTATCCACCTTCGGTGACAATATCGCAAAACCGTCCGGAGAAGGAAGTTCCAGCAACTGCGAAAGGTCGAGCAAAGCCAACTTATAGTTGTTGTCTGCCTGAACCGCCGAAAGCTCATCCTGAGCCACCCGGGAACGCGCTTCATACCATTCGGCACGCGAAGCCTTTCCGGCTTTATAGAACGCCTCTTTCTGCGCCTTTATCTCCTGACTCAAATCAACCTGACGATGAGCCACCTCCATCAGTTCCTGGTTGAACAGTACCTGAAGATACGAGGAGGCAACCTGAATGCTGATATCTTCTTTTGCCTTATTCAGATCCTCAATGGCCGCACTCAGGTTCAACTTAGAAAGTGCGATGTTGTGCGTAAGCTGCATTCCCGTAAAAAGCGGGACACTGGTCGACAGGTTAAACCCTGTATTCTGTGTATTGATACTACTATACGTATTATCTGCCTGAATACTTCTTCCGAAGTTGAAAGAATGGGAAAAACTACCATTCAAATCCGGCAGCCGGCTGTTTTTGGAGGTACTCAAATCCACCTCACTCTTATCTCTCGCTACCTCCTGCTGCTTGACCGTCAGATTGTGTTCAATCGCATAATCGATGCAACGCTTCAGATCCCATACTTCCTGTGCCTGAAACGGAGAGGCACAAAGCAAGGATAACACTCCAAGAACTTGCAGTTTTCTCATACCTTTTTCATTATAATCCTTCCATCTTCAATCCACGCACCCGGTCGGCAGCCGAAAGGCCTTCCTTTACCTCAATGTGAATTCCATCACTCACTCCGGTCTGTATCCTGCGGCGTTCAAACTTCTGCACCGGGACACTGTCTGTCAGTACATAAGTATATACCGTATCCCCTCTGAATTCCACCGCGCTCTCAGGAATAGCCAGTACCTGTTCTGCCCGCTGCAGCTCCATTTCCGCATTGGCACTGTATCCCGAACGTATGGTCACACTGTCGGGAACCGTAATAGCCGCCTTGATTTCAAACTGATTGGCTCCGTTGTTCTCCACGCTTTTCGGAGAAATATACTCCAGTACCGCATCGAACGTCATATTCTGTAAGGCTCCCAGCTTGATTTTCACCGGAATACCCTCCTTGATTCTTCCCACTTCCGTCTCATCGACATTTCCCCGGAAAATCAGGTCGCCCATATCCGCCACCGTTGCAATGGTGGTTCCGTCGTTGAACGTATTACTCATGATTACCGAATTTCCCACCTTTACCGGCACATCCAGTATCAGTCCGGTAATGGTAGAACGGATCAGCGTACTACTGAAAGAAGCGCTGTTCTTGGTAATTCCCTCCTTGACAATCTCCAGGTTGTCCTTTGCAGCCTGAATCTCCTCACGTGCCTGACGGGCTGCAAGCAACGTCTTTTCATACTCCTCATTGCTCACCAGCTTATCCTGATACAGCTTCTCCATTCGCTCCAGGTCGATTTCCGCCTGCCGTCCGTTCATTTCCGCCAGACGAACCCGGCTTTCCGCTGCATTCAACTGTCCCAGTTCCGGAATCACCTTCACCTTTGCAATCACCTCTCCCTTGCTCACCTGCTGACCGGCTTCCTTATATACCTCCGCAATGATTCCCGAAATCTGAGGCTTGATCTGCACCTCATCCCTCGGCTCAATCTTTCCGGTAGCTACCGTAGCCTGCACCACATCGGTCCGCTCCACAGGCAATATGTGATACACGGTATCCTGAGGCTGAGATTTTTGATACAAAAAAACAAAGGTGCCCACAAATATCAGTGCCACCAGTACCAGCACTGCTATTTTCACATACTTTCTCATAGATACAAACATTTAAAAACATTCGGAAGCCTGTTTCCATACACCCTAACCGGATGACTTGCAAACGGTTCTATCCCAATATCTCTTTTTTATACATTCCTTTTATTTTCTGCAAAAACTGCTCACAATATTGATTAAAATAATCGAGATATGCAAGCCTTCTTTCCAAAAACTAAAAAAAGAGATTGATTTTTCTTTGTTTCCATGACCTTTTCATTTGCTCCCCAATCATCAGCCTCATCCGAGAAATACCGTTTTTCACCTTACAGATCCCTTCTCCCCTTTGCTAGATTTCATACCCCAGTCTCAACAATCCGATAAGATTCCTCTCCCGACTGTTCACAATAACGTGTAAAGTCGGCTGAACATACCCTTTCTTCAGACAAGGAATCCGGCAAGTCAGTTCCCCGGCCCATTCATACGCGTCCGTAAAATCCGCATAATCCACAAACACACCTCCGGTCCACCGGTCGTTGTTTCCGTGAAACACCAGTCCGCCTCCGGCATAACTCCGGCATCCCCAGTCGCGCGACGGAGCCACAGACCCCTGACACAAAAGAGACACACGGTTGCCCAACTTCTGTTCGGTATATCCCCAGACCACCGCTTTCACTTCCTTCTCCACCGTCTTCCCTTCCAGTTCCGGATTTCCCATCTCATCAACCACAGGCAGCCCGTAACGTAAAGCAGCCCCCATATAATAACCATTGCCACTGTTACTCTGATAATTTACAGATGTTACACCCATTATTCCATCTTCTCCCGGACAAAACCGGAACATATTCTCTCTTCCGCTCCAGGCCTTATATCCCACACCGTTGTAGACAGAAGTCTCCCACATCCACTTATCCAGTTCCAGTTTATAATCCACACACACCGACGACATCGGATAATTGGCCAATGGAAAATTCACCGACAACGTAGGAAAGATGCCACACGAACTGTTCGTAAACAACGAAGTCACCGGCGACGTGAAATAATCCTCATTCACATTCCTGATTCCCCCGAAGAAGACCGACCTGCCCACCTTCCACTCTACTCCCAGCACCGCCAGCGACAACGGCAAGTTGTCCTCCTCAATATTCGAAAAAGTCTGCAAGTCATTCGCCAGCCGCTCCTCCCGCGTCTTGGCAATACTGATGGAAGCCACATGAAAACCAACTCCCTTTCCCAAGTTCCACGTACCCTCGGCGCGCAGCAGATTTACCCAATTGTAACCATTTTCTCTGAAATCCGTCTGCATTTCAGCAGTATACGTCAAGCCCACATGCTGAGCCATCAGGCAGTGGCTGCCCGTTACAGCCACTCCCATCAGGCAACATGTCCTCAATCCTACCCTCATCTCTTACAACCATTTTACGAAACGTTTGATATACCAGTTTTTAATCACCTGTGTCAGTACACAATACGACAGCAGAATACCTGCCAGCCACGGGAAATAACTCAGCGGCAATGCCGACAGACCGATTGAACTGCCGAAAGGCGTAAACGGAATCACAATACCTACAGCCATAATCAGCAAGGTCAGTCCCGTCACCTGCCAGGAAGCCCGGCTCTGGAAGAACGGAATCTTCCGCGTACGGATCATATGCACAATCAGCGTCTGTGACAGCAGTCCCTCGATGAACCATCCCGACTGGAACAGAGTCTGATGATCCACCGACTGGCAGTCGAACACATACCACATTACCAGATAAGTCACAATGTCAAATACCGAACTGATAGGGCCGATGAAAATCATGAACCGGCTCAAGTCGGAAGCATCCCACTTGCGAGGCTTTTTCAGGTAATCCGCATCCATCCGGTCGAACGGGATGGTAGTCTGTGACACATCATACAACAGATTCTGTATCAGCAGATGAATCGGCAACATCGGCAAGAAAGGCAAGAACGCACTGGCCGCCATTACGCTGAACATATTTCCAAAGTTCGAGCTTGCCGTCATCTTGATATATTTCGTAATATTTCCGAACGTCTTTCTGCCTTCCAGTACCCCGTCTTCCAGCACCATCAGGTCCTTTTCGAGCAGAATAATGTCCGCACTCTCCTTCGCGATATCCACAGCCGAATCCACCGAGATACCGATATCCGACTGCCTCAGCGCTGCCGCATCATTGATACCATCTCCCAGGAATCCCACCGTATTCTGCTGTTCCTGCAGCAAAGCAATGATCTGCGTCTTCTGGATGGGAGTCAGTTTGGAGAATACCGTTGTCTCGCGCACTGCCACCAGCTGCTGCTCCTCACTCAAGGCAGCAAAGTCCACACCGGTCAGCGTATTCGTCGTATCAATACCCACCTGACGTGCAATGGTTCTTACCACCGCATCGTTGTCGCCCGACAGAATCTTCACCTCTACGCCGTGCTCATGCAACTGCCGGATGGCACTGGCAGCCGACGGTTTGGGAGGATCGAGAAAAGCCAGATACCCGATCAGCACCATGTCATTCTCATCCTTCACACTAAAGTCACATTCCTTGTCCAGGTAACTCTTCTGTGCCACGGCCAGTACCCGCATACCCTGCTTGTTCATCTGCTCACTGATGCTCTTGGCATTCTTCTTCAGTTCCTCCGAGAACGGACGCACCTCACCCCTAAACTCCGCATGCGAACAAATCTCCAGCATCTCTTCTACCGCTCCCTTAGTGATAATCTGACGCTTTCCCTGTCTGTCTTCCACCACCACCGACATCCGGCGACGCGTAAAATCGAACGGAATCTCATCCACCTTCCGGTAATTGTCCTTCAGATGCTCCATATCCAGTTCCTTCACGTGCGACAAAATCGCCTTATCCATCAGATTCTTCAGTCCCGTCTGGAAAAAACTGTTGAAATAAGCATGACGCAGAATACGCTTCTCCACATCCCTGCTGCCATCCGCATTGATATACTTCTCCAGCACAATCTGGTCGCAAGTCAGCGTACCCGTCTTATCGGTACAAAGAATATTCATCGCCCCGAAATTCTGGATTGCATTCAGGTCCTTCACAATCGTCTTTTTCTTCGACATCGCCACTGCCCCCTTCGACAGATTGGCAGTCACAATCATCGGCAGCATCTCCGGAGTCAGTCCCACAGCCACCGAAACCGCAAAGATAAACGCCTCCAGCCAGTCGCCCTTCGTCAGTCCGTTTACCAGGAACACAAAAGGAATCATTACCAGCATGAAACGAATCAGCAGGAAGCTCACCTTACTGATACCCCGGTCGAAAGCCGTAGCTGCCCGGTGTCCCGCAATGCTCTTCGCAATCGTACCCAGATACGTATTGTTTCCCGTACCAAAGACAATTCCGGTAGCCGAACCACTCACCACATTCGATCCCATGAAACAAATGTTGTCCAGTTCCACCACACTGCCCTTGTTATATTTATTCTCCTTATTCTCCGCACATTTCTCAATCGGGTCCGACTCTCCCGTCAACGAAGACTGACTGACAAACAAGTCCTTTGCCTCAATGATACGGATATCCGCCGGAATCATGTCTCCCGCAGCAATCATCACCACATCCCCCGGAACCAGTTCCGCAATGCTGATTTCCTCATCCTGCTCACCCGCCCGTCTCACGTAACAAGTATTTGTCACCATTTTCAGCAGCGCCTCGCTCGACATATTCGCCTTCCACTCCTGACAGAAACGAAGAATCGTACTCACAATCACCATTGTCGAGATAATCACGATTGCCGTCCAATCCTGCTCTCCGGGTTCCGCCAGCAGCACATCCAGCACAAACGAAATGACAACCAGTCCGGTCAGTACCCCGATAAACGGATTGATAAAAGCCTTTATGAAAGCCGAAACCGGGTTTTTCTTTTTCTCATGCTCCACCTCATTCTTCCCATACACTTCCTGCCTGTTCTCTATCTCCTCACCAGTCAGCCCCGAACGGGTTGTCTGAAAATATCCCCAAACAGTATCCAGCGGTTGTGCCGCAGCCAGAAATACCTTTTCAGCATTAAAAGCAAACTGAGTCTTTCGTGTTTTCTTCTTCCACATAGTCCTTCACATTTACAAATTACTACCCTAGTTGATTTTCACGCCGCAAAAGTAAGAAGCATTTTTCCGGGAGGCTGTTAGAAAACTATTAGAAGCGTATTAGAAAACTATTAGAAACGACATACCATACTGACAAACAACTGATTACAAATAAAAAGGAGCAGCATACCTTCCGTATCTGCCCCTGTAAACATAGCTCAGGCCGGTCGGTCGGGATTTCCGACTGACCGGCCTGAGACTCCTATCATACTCCTCCTGCCCCCAGTCCGAAGGCAGAAATCAACCCTTACACTCAGTTCAGCATAGACACCACATACAAATACAATACCGCAGCCGGTACCGCCATCAATGTACTGTCAAAACGGTCGAGCATCCCCCCGTGTCCCGGCAGGATATTTCCCGAATCCTTAATCTGTACCGTACGCTTCAGCAACGACTCGGTCAGGTCGCCCAACGTACCGAATACCACTACCACCAGCGCCAGTCCGATCCATTCACCCAGACTCAGGAAAGAGAAGAAATGAGCCAGCACCACCGCAGCTACCACCGAGAAGCACGCTCCGCCGATAGAACCCTCCCAGGATTTTTTAGGAGAAATACGCTCAAACAACCGGTGCTTACCCAAGAGCGATCCCACACAATAAGCCCCCGAATCATTCACCCAGTTGAAGATAAAAATCGACAACGGCAAAATCGGATTATACTGCGACACACTCTCAGCCCCCGCATTATGATAAGCCAGCACATTCAACATCGAAAAAGACAACGCGATATACATCTGGCTCATCATCGTATAAGCCCAGTTGTGAATCGGATTCTTCTGCTTCCGGTACAATTCACTGATCATCAGATACAACATCAGGAACAGATACGGAACAAACACCTCCTCCTTTCCCGGAATCAGTCCCACATAGCCGAAGCAAAGGAACAGAAAGACTCCCGCCAATACAGAGATCAGCCGGTTGATCTGCACATCCGGCACATGCCGGTTGACAATCGTTCCAAACTCATAAATGGTCAATGCCGTAATCAAGGCAAACAAAAGGGTAAACGTCACCGGTCCGCCCATGATAGCCCCTACCAGCACACCCACAAAGATCACTCCTGTAATCGCACGTTGGATAAAATTACTCTTCATACTTCCTATAAATTATATAAGACACCCCGGATTCCTCCACTTTTCCCATCCGGAAAAGTATCCGAAATCCGGGGTATCCGGTTATGCTTCAGCCTTATTTTCCTGTTCAGTCTCCGAAGACTTCTCTCCCGTTTCAGGCAACCCTTTCGGTTCCTCCTGACGAGCTTCAGTATCCTCCTGCTGCGCCTTCTTCTCCTGTTCCTCGATAGCCATAATCTCCTCCGTACGCGATGTCCACGGACGTTCACCGAAGATACGTGCCACGTCTTCCGCGAAAATCACCTCACGCTCAATCAGCAGCTGTGCCAATTGATTATGACCTTCCTTATGCTTGAGCAACAGGTTCTTGGCTCTCTCATACTGCTCATTCACCATCTGTTTCACCTCCTGGTCAATCAGCTCGGCCGTATGTTCACTGTAAGGCTTACTGAAACTGTATTCCTCATTATTGTAATAACACAGGTTCGGCAACTTGTCGCTCATACCCGCATAGGCCACCATTCCGTAAGCCTGCTTGGTTACCCGCTCCAAATCGTTCATCGCTCCCGTAGAGATATGCCCCAGCATCACCTCTTCGGCCGCACGTCCACCCAGTGTCGCACACATCTCATCGAGCATCTGCTCCTTCGTCGTAATCTGACGCTCTTCCGGCAAATACCATGCAGCACCCAACGCCCGTCCGCGAGGCACGATTGTCACCTTAATCAACGGATTGGCATGTTCCAGGAACCACGAAATAGTGGCATGACCCGCCTCGTGCAGCGCAATCGTACGCTTCTCGGCAGCCGTCATCACCTTCGTCTTCTTCTCCAGACCACCCACAATACGGTCGATCGCATCCAGGAAGTCCTGCTTGCCCACCGCATTCTTCGAATGGCGCGCAGCAATCAGAGCCGCCTCGTTACATACATTGGCAATATCCGCCCCACTGAATCCCGGAGTCTGACGTGCCAGCAAGTCCACATCCACCGTATCATCCAGTTTCAACGGACGCAAATGCACCCCGAACACCTCCTTACGCTCGTTCAGGTCCGGAAGGTCCACATATATCTGACGGTCGAAACGACCCGCTCTCAGCAACGCCTTGTCCAGAATATCCACACGGTTGGTTGCCGCCAGGATAATCACCCCACTGTTGGAACCGAATCCGTCCATTTCCGTCAGCAACTGGTTCAAGGTATTCTCGCGCTCGTCATTTCCACCCATACTCGGGTTCTTGCCACGAGCCCGTCCTACCGCATCAATCTCATCGATAAAAATGATACACGGCGACTTTTCCTTTGCCTGACGGAACAGGTCGCGCACACGCGAAGCACCCACTCCGACAAACATTTCCACAAAGTCCGATCCCGAAATCGAGAAGAACGGAACCTCCGCCTCTCCCGCTACCGCCTTTGCCAGCAACGTCTTACCCGTTCCCGGAGGACCTACCAGCAAGGCACCCTTAGGAATCTTACCTCCCAGTTCGGTATACTTCTGAGGCTGCTTCAGGAACTCCACGATTTCCTGCACCTCCTGCTTGGCCGCAGCCTGTCCGGCCACATCCTTGAACGTAATGCGGTTGGAACCCTTTTCAAACAACTGCGCCTTGCTCTTGCCCACACTGAACACATTGCCCGCACCACCGGGAGTACCGCCCCCGCCTACGCGCCGCATGATCAGCATAAAGACTCCGAACAACAGCAGGAAAGGAGCGACATTCCAGAAAATGATACTGAAATAATCCGTATGCTTCTCATAACTCACCTCACCGGTAAAGTGTCCTGCCTCCTGTTCCTTCTCCAGGAACTTGTCAAGCGCCTCCATCGAGCCCACCTGTACATTCACCGCCGGGCTCTTTCCAGCCCGCTTCGCATCGTTCTTGAATACATCCACCACATGGTCCGGCTTAATAAACACCTCAGCCGTATTATCGTCATATGCCACAATCTTGTCGGCATATCCCTTGTTCACAATTTCTTTAAATTCCGTATAGGAAACCTGCTTTACCACGCCTCCCTCATCGCTGGAGATATAAAGAAAAAGGAAAAATACGGCAATCAGCACGTACAGCCAGCTCAAGTTCGGGCGGGGAATATTAATCTTGGGCTTATTATCATTCATATTATTACTCATCACTATTCATTGCTATTAATTACAATACTCGCGGACCCCGCTTTCCAAAAGCGTCTTCCGCCTCCACACTCTCAATCCAAATCAGGGATTTCAGTCAACTTCGCGTCAGCCCACAAATGTTCCAGCTGATAATGCTCGCGAGCTTCCGGAAGGAAAATATGAACCAGCACGTCTGCATAATCCAGTACCACCCACTGTGCATTACGCATACCGTCGGCTCCCAAAGCCTTTTCACCTGTCTCCTTGCGGACATATTCCTTGACCGAGTCGACAATGGCCAGCACCTGGCTGGGAGAATTACCCTGGCAAATTACAAAATACTTGCATATCGTATCATGAATCTCAGTTAAATCTACAACTGTGATTTTCTTTCCCTTCTTTTCCTGAATTCCTTCTGTGATTTTTTGTACTAAAATTTCTGTCTTGTTGCTCATTTATAGTTTTTTTAATTACGCTAAATTTTCTACTTTTACTATCTCGCAAATATACTTGCTTTTCTGTACATCACGAAAAAAAGTAACCATAATTATTTTTTTAATCATTTTTTTTAAAAAAATATCGGGAAAAGATTGTAGGTTTTGAAAAAAGCTGTACCTTTGCACCGTCGAAACAAAAACGAAGCGTCGACAATGACATTTTGGGCTATGGTGTAATGGTAACACAACAGATTCTGGTCCTGTTTTTCTTGGTTCGAATCCAGGTAGCCCAACGATAAGGAGAGTTTTTACTCTCCTTTTTTCGTATATATCCGCCGGAAATACGCTTCAAGATTCGCTATATGGGTCTTTCCGGATAAAATAAAGCAGAAATACATCAGAAAAAATCCTTTTCCACAAAGAAACTCTCCTTTCCTCCTGTTTATATATAATCCAACCTCCATACGAAGGTCGTCCAACCCGCGTACGGAAGTTGCACAACCTCCCCATCCGGGTTGTACAACCCCGCCCCGCAGGTAGAAAATCACCTATACTTCCTTTCCTCTTCCCAACTATATCCATCAAAAAACGGGTAACCGTCTGAGGAAATCCCCTTCCGGTACCCGTTTTTCTCACACAATATATACCCAACAATAGTTACATCTTGGTCAGCTCCACTTCAAAGCTGGCGGCATCCTTGCACACAAACTCCAGCACAGTCTCCTTCTTTCCAGCCTCAACCACCTTGCAGAACGGTGTTTCCTTCAACGCCCACTTTCCTTTCAAGGTAATCCGTACCGGAATCTCCAGACTCTTGTCGAACTTCCACGGACGCGAATAAATACTCCGCTCGATCCGCTTGCCGTTCTCGTCGAAAGCCTCATCACTCGGACCGCGATACAAGGCCAGGTCAGGCTGTGCCACCGTCATCCGAAGCATCTTGCCCTCTGCCTGCGTCATGACCAGGCAAGACGTATCCGCCTTCGCCACCGGCCCGCGTTCCGGCAGTTCCACTCCGCCCTCGAACAACACATACGAAGTCAGCCCCTGCTCCGGATCGGCCACCACATGCGCCGACTGATCCTTCCGCAACACCCGGTAAGCCGGCTTCCGCACAAACGCCTTCAGCTCCTTCGCCGTAGTCCGCGGCAACACCGCATATTCATACTCTCCTCCCTTCGGAGCCTTGCCGTGCGCCAGCACCAGCGAAACCCAGTCCCCCTGAGTCGGCTTCGTACTGCGCTCGCCCACAGTCACCTGCGGGAAATTCTTTTCGAAACGGGCAATTCCCGCCGAAGCCTTCGACAAGCAGTATCCCACTCCGTTCGGATCCAGGTACGCCCGGTCCGCCATTACCTCGAACCCACTCCGATTGTTCCAGAAATCCACCCGTTCCGGAGAATTGGCCGCCAACTGGAAGACCGTTGTCTCCGTCGGATACTCCCGGTTCTCATTCTCGATGCCCGTACCCAGGCAGACAATCACATCCCCCAGGAAATGGTACGACTTCCGTGCCCGCATCGAACCGTTGTACTTATCATGCTCGTGCAGCTTCATACCGAAGTTACCGTTCTCACCCCGGTGCGACAAGCCGCCTGCAAACGCCTCGTCCGAATAAAGCATTTCCTCCATTCCCGAGAACGCATCCACGTTCAGCACCTTGGCCCTCAACTGATCGAAAGGCAAGTGAATCGACGTCGCTCCCGGAATACGGTTCCAGTCGAATCCAGCCTCCTGCCACCCACTCGTAGCAAACGTCACCTTCTCTCCCGGTTTTCCAGTCTGAATCTGCATGCTGCCGTGCGCCAGATAACGCCCGTAGAAATTCGCATCCAGGTAATGCTCGGCCGCCCACAGATAACGCGAGTGCCCTCTCACCACCGCCGACCAGTTGTCTCTCCGCTGCACCGATACACAACCGTATCCCAGCGCCAGGTTGCCCGACGGATCCGTCTCAGCCCGGTAACCCGCCTTTGTCAGTTCCTCTCTCAACTGCTTTTCCTTTTTCGGAGAAGTCTTAGGCAGATAATCCGGCGCATTCTTATCCTGCGTAGCCGCATACGAAGTCAGTCTCAGATAAGCCTCCGCCATCTCCCTGTCGTATTTTTCCTTGCCGTCCGGACTTCCGGCCACCGCCATCGTACCGTAATGCGACGGGATCAGCTGTCCCTTACCGTTCGGGTGTCTGCCCGACATCGACAGCGGCCACTGCCACGTATTGCAATAAAAACGCATGGCCAGCAGCACCTCCTTCACCGTCCGGTGCGCCTCTTCCGATACCCTGAAATCCGTTCCGCTCAACAGGTAAATCATATTCGTAGCCCCTTCCAGTCCACCTACCGCATACGCCGGATAGTTGTTGCAATGATGGAAAGCCGCCCCGTCACGCTTGAACGAACCCGCCAGTCCCTCCGAAGGACGACAGCCGAAATCCAGCCAGCGCGAGAAAGAACGCAGGTACTGCAGCTTCTCGGGCGAATCCTCCATGATCAGGATGCTCGCCATCCGTCCCTGCGTCTGCGTATTAAACGTATCAATGTCAATGCCGTTCACCGTAGGCTTCGGATACACCTCATTCGTAATGGCATACCACTGCAGCGTACGCTGCGCCTCCTCCAGTTTTCCAGCATTCCGGAGCACATCCTTCATCAGGAAATAAGACACATACAGACTGCGCACGCTGTATCCGTAATGATGGATATTTCCCCAGCAGCTGCCATAAGCCACTCCCTGATCCGTAATATGATCGTACATTGCCAGGAACTTTTCCTTCATTTCCTGCCGTACCTCCTCCGAATCCGTATTCCGGTAAGCAAAGGCAATGCACTTCATCAAGTCGAAGTAACGCGCCATCTCCATGCCCAGTTTCACGAACATATCCTTGTTCCAGTCCGGTACCAGCCGCTCGTAAGCCTCCGCCTGACGCACCATGAATATGGGCATTCCGCTCACCTTTCCGTTCTTATACACGATGCCGTAGCGGTCATACTCCTTGCGGATGGTCTCCACCTCCTTCGGCTTGCAGACCGAAGGCGTGTACAGCATATCCAGGAAACGCTTCTCCATCCGCTGAATATCCTGCTTCAAAGCCGGAGTAAGTGCCTCCAGCGCAATATCCGGCTTCCACAGCGAATGCGGATAAATCATCAGCCAGTGACTCTTCGTCAGCTTGTTGACAAAAGGCACCTGCACGTCTGCCGTCTGCTGGCGCGCATCCACCTTGGCACCGGTAATCATATGGTCGAAGAACAACTTTCCCTTGACATCGGGAGCCACGATTCGCAACTCATTCATCCCCTCCTCGGGAGTTCCCTGCATGTCTCTTTCATAACATACCCAGGCCCCCCGCCATCCAGTAAAGTTGATACCGAACGGGAAAGAAGCACAGACCTTTCCGTCCTTCAGGAACTGAAACTCAATCTGCTTGTCGTGCGCCTGTTCACTGTACACCCACACGATGAATGCCGACAGGTACGTATCCTTTTCCGTAGGATCCTTCCGTTCAAACTTCAAATCCCTCTTGAGCGACAGCACCGCTCCCGGTTCAAACTCCCACGACAGGCAATGCTTGCCATCCTTATAATGCTCGTCATTGATGCCCAGCACCCCGTTTTCCGCAGTAAAATCGGCCGGTACCTCCGTTCCCTCAAACGAGAGCAGACGCTCGTGCTTCACCACCTGTGCCTTTGCCGGACACCATGCGGCAGCCATCCACAGCATCCCGGCTCCACAAATATATCTTCTTAAATTTCCCATGATATACATTTAATTAATATTGTCACACTCCTCTGTCCGCCTCCATCAATACGGAATCATGTCCGAGAGAATCCGGTCGCGGTACCAGGGGTCATCTATCTCCTTCAGCATCGCTCCCATCCGCTTGCACAGGGAAGCCACCACCTCACGGTTCTCCTCCAGCGGCAGGTTCTTCAGCTGATAAGGATCCACCGCATCGTGATACAGCATCGTATTCTTTATCTTACCCGTCTTCTTGTCGATGAAGATAGCCAGCGTATAATCCTTGGTCTTGATACCCCTCGCCGACGGGAAATAACTTCTCACCATACCGTCCTTATCCTTGTCTCCGTTCAGGTTCTGGATATACAGCGCCGCATCCGGACGCACCATCCGCACGTTTCCGTTGAAGAACAGCGGAGCCAGGTTGCGGCCTTGCACCTCCTGCGGAATCCGGTCCTCCAGTCCACACAAGCCCAGTACCGTAGGCATGATATCCGGCGTAGACATCATCATGTCGTCCACCCGCGGCTTCAGCACCTCCGGATAACGCACCAAGAACGGAATATTCATTGATTCCGCATACGGAGAATTCTTCGGATCGTCCGTCCACTGACTGCACATGGTCTCTCCATGGTCGGAAGCAAAAATCACAATCGTATTCTTATCCAGGTTCAGTTCCTTCAGCGCCGCCAGAATCTGCCCGAAAGCCCGGTCGACACCCGTTACCGAAGCAAAATAATACCGTGCCGACTCCGCCTTCTCCATCTTCAGTCCCGCATTCGGGCGCACCAGCAGTTTCTCCAGCGGTACATTCTTATACAAGTTGAAATCCTCCTCCTCGCAATCCTCCAGCGAACGGTAAGGACTGTGCGGCGGATTCATTCCCACCATCATGAAAAACGGCTTCTTTCCGTCGCGTTCCCCCTGTTCGTTTCTCAGGTACTTCACCACCTGCGCAGCCTCATGCAGCGGCGACCACTCCTTCGGCTCGTGCTTCTTTCCATTCGTATCCCAGTAGTGCGGGTCCTTATGCACGTCGAACGTACCGTACGAATACCAATAATTGAATCCATGCCGTCTCTCGGCCGGTGTATACGCATCCCAGGCAGGCACCCTGTCCTCTACATAATGTCCAGGATTCTCCGGATCATTCGGTGTAGGGAAGTCGGCATGCAGCTTTCCGAAGTACGCACAGTCGTATCCCGCCTTGCTGAACACGTCGCTGATACACTCCGCATCCTCGCGCAGCGAACTGATAGGACGCTCAGAGTTACAGTTCAAGGGCACCCCGCTCCGGTTAGGATACATCCCCGTAAGCAACATTCCGCGGTGCGGACTACTCAGCGGACAGTTGCTCATGGCCGAACTCAGCACCACCGACTCACGCGCGAACCGGTCCAGATTCGGCGTATGTACCGGGTCGTTCACCCAGTTGACATGCTCCTTAAACCCATCCTGCCCCCAGAACGCCAGTGCCTGATTGCGGAACTGGTCGGGAAATACATAAATCACATTCGGAAACTCCTGTGGTGCAGCCTCCAAAGCCATACATTCCGGAACGCCCAGCAAGGCCATTCCTCCCATTACATAACCTGAAAGTCTCATTATATCCATTGATTAAAATTGTTTTCAATAAATTAAAAGCAAATAATTACAAACAGCTTAGAGCTAATATCACATCAGCTCCAAGCCGTCAAGCCTTTGTCCCCTGACGGAGACCCGGCTTCCCATGTTGACATAAAAACGATTATTTTAGAAAGTCACAAACTATATTTCCGTACTTCTTATTTACAAACTACGAACTTCCATTTAAGATTAACGAACAATAAGGCTTATGATTTACTATCGAACTTCAAACAAGTGATATCTCAGTTGCAAATATTATCATTATCCCTTAAATATCCGTATCCAATCTTCCATTATTTATCCAAAATAGTCCATCCGCCTCAAAAATCCTCCATTCACAGATTTCCCGTTAACAATGAAACACTTGCATTCCCGGAGAACGAAAAATCAAAAATTCCCCGTCTTTTCCGCCCGGAAAGAGAGGAGAAATACGAATCAGTTGAAAAAATCATCCATATGTACAATTTTATATATAAAATCGTATGAAATGTACATATTTAATTGATAAAAAAGTCCTAATATTGTAACTGGAATTCAGGCTGATAATCCTTCAGCGATTATCCGATTCTGCCACGCGGCACACTATGAAAGCCATGAAAATAATTTTAGCATAATCATATATATAAAAAGAATCATTTATGAAGTTAGCAAACATCCTTCGCACCAGTGCACTGTCACTGATGGCTGTCGGAGCTATCAGCTGCACATCACAGAAATCACAGGAAGTGGAAAAGACTTGGAGTGAAAAAGCTATTGAAAACGCGAGAAAACAGATTGGTCTGGAAATCGACACAATTGAAGCAAGCGGAAAGATCCTGAACCCGGTTACGCTGACTCCGGAAGGTAAGGTATTCTACTGCGGATACGAAGACTGGAGAAGCGGATTCTTCCCAGGCAACGTATGGTATCTGTATGAACTGACCAACGACTCTACCCTGATTCCGCTGGCACAGAAATATACTGAAGCACTGGATTCGGCCAAGACTCTGACATGGCACCACGATATCGGTTTCATCGTAAACTGCAGCTACGGTAACGGTCTCCGTCTGAGCCACAAGGAAGCCTACAAGGATGTAATGATTGAAGCTGCGAAGTCACTCTGCTCACGTTTCCGTGAAAAAGCCGGTATCATCCAGAGCTGGAACGTAGACAAGGGATGGCAGTCACAGAGAGGCTGGGAATGCCCGGTTATCATCGACAACATGATGAACCTGGAACTCCTGTTCGAAGCTACCAAACTCTCAGGCGACTCTACATATTATAAGGTAGCCGTAGCACATGCCGACAGAACCCTGCAGGAACACTTCAGAGAAGACGGAAGCTGCTACCACGTAATCGACTACAGCCTGAAAGACGGAAGCGTACGCAACCGCCACACAGCTCAGGGATATGCACACGAATCAGCATGGTCTCGCGGACAGGGATGGGCTATCTACGGATACAGCGTATGTTATCGTGAAACCGGCGACAAGAAGTACCTGGATCAGGCACTGAAGACCTTCAACTTCATGAAGAACCACAAGAGAATGCCGGCCGACCTGGTTCCTTACTGGGATATGGATGCACCGAACATTCCGAACGAACCGAGAGATGCTTCTTCGGCTGCAGTCATCGCTTCTGCACTGTATGAAATCAGCACTTACAACTTGCCGGATGCTGCTTCTTACAAGGAATATGCCGACAAGATCATGGAATCACTGGCATCGCCCAACTACACCGCTGCTCTGGGAGAAAACGGACGCTTTATCCTGATGCACAGCGTAGGAAGTATTCCTCACAACAACGAAATCGACGTGCCTCTGAACTATGCAGACTACTACTATCTGGAAGCTCTGAAGCGTAAGATGGATATCGAAAACAAGAAATAAACCTATAAAAACAGCAACCGGATTCCGGTTGCGCAATCACTTATAAAAACCAACTGCAAGAATCCTCCGGTTTACGGGATGTAAACCGGGGGATTCGCTTTTTTATCCCCTTGTACGATCGATCTGTTATCTATTCCCTGCACTGCTATTGCAACCCGATTCCGCAGACATTCCATTACTTGCTGACTTTCATCTCCCTCTCGCTTGTCTTCCCTTTCCCCTTACTCGCTTGCAGTCTGCCTCCGCATCCATACCTGATGCCTGTTTCCTGCCCTCCCTCTCCTCAATCCGGAGCTTTCCACAACCGGCAAGCCCTGTCCTGAGTATCTGACCAGCCCGAGTATATCCGCCGATACCTGGCGGGAAGGCCGAGCCTTTCAGGTACAGACAAAAAAGTGCGCAGCCGACTTTTCACAAAGCCGACTGCGCCATATAGTAAACTTTATAAGAGAGAATAATTTTCTTCTTTAAATATTATTTCGACAGTTTCAAATCGAGAATATAAGTAAATCCACCTTCGCAATTTGCATCACTAGGCTGTTCAGAAGTATAAGCAAAGAGACCCATACCCAGCAATCCCTGCGATGCCCAGTCTTCACCGAAGACAATCTGCAGTTCTCCGGAAGAAGTCATCTTCAGTTTACCTACATAATCCAGATTCTGATGAATCGGATTTCCGTCTGCAGTGGGGTAATTATAAAGGAACCATCCGTTGGTCAATGTTCCGATAGGTTGTCCCATAGGAATCTTCAATGCTCCGTTTTCGAAGTTCACCTCGAATCCCAGACGGCCTATATCTACCAGGTCAATGACCAGCAAAGGATCTTTCGAAGTTGAATATCCGATCTGAGCCTGTGAAGTATATGAGCCGGAGCCATCCGAATAAGACACATTCCAGTTACCCATCAGGTCATCGAAAGTCACATTCGACAGACTGTACTGTGTGAAAGAATACACCACTGACTTCTCTCCCGATGAAATGGTCACATTCGCTGTACGGAACAAGCTGCCGGTGTTATTGGCCTTACCGGTGAATTTGTATCCTCCTTCGACAGCCACATACGACAACCATGACTTGGCCTCATCCGGGATAGTAACCACTACCGGCAGGGTACTGGAGAAAGCAATTTCCTCTTCGAAGGCCGCATTCTCATCGTACATATATTCAAGATTTGTATCATAAGTACAAACCACACCGCTCTGCAATACCGAGATGTGTCTCTCTTCCTGCGGAGTAGCTACCGTAATCGTAGCCACACGGCTTTCAAGATCCCCATTGACAGCCACCTTAAACGTAACCTTGGTGTCCGTTACTTCCGTAATCTCACACCATTCAGCCGAAGATTCTGCCGTAACCTTCTGAGAATAAGCATGCATGTCAATAAATCCATCTCCTCCAGCCGCATCAAAATCCAAAGAAGAAGCCGCTATCTCCAAGGAAGAAGGAACTACATCACCCTTCTCATCTTCCGATTCACATGATACGAATCCCAAAGGCATCATGCAAAGCAACAAGTATAGTATCTTTTTCATAATTCATTTCTTTTCTGATCATTAATCCATTTTTACCATTCCCTGCAAGTAAGGCAGACGGAAACCAGCAGAACCCGTAGACAAGTTATATTCAATGAACGAGTTGACTGAGTAGCTTCCCCAGGCCATATTATCCTCAAACGTAATTGTCAATGGAGATTCCTTAGTTACCACACCGTTCATACCCACTGCAGAATTGTTTGTCAGATAACCTGATTCCGCATCCCAGGCACAAAATACATTACCATTGGCCAGTCCCTGAGAAAGAAGCGCCACGCATCCTTCGGCTGCATTGTAACTCAGCATCAGGTCTGCAGGCAGTCCCTTAAGGAAGTAAGACATGTCAAACATACCCTTTGATACGGTAACCGGATACTGTTCACCGTTGGCTACCAGTACATACGAACCGATGAAATCAGTATATTTATGATAACCAACCGGCATCTTGTCGGCTACCAGCATGATTCCGCTTTCCGAGATGAAAGCCTGACGCTGGTTGTCCCAACGGAAATCCTTTACCATCTCACTGCCGATAGCTGTTTCCTCATACAGTGAAACTCCTTCGGAAGTATAAGTGAAAGGAATGGTTACAGAACTGCCGTCCTTGTTGGTAATCACCCAGGTATGATACTGTCTGGATACGGTATACAACGAAGCATCACCCGATTTTACCGTATAAGTAGGAGGATATGAATCCGACATCACCTGCGCAATCTGGTCCAGATAATTTTCCCAGGTCTGGTCGGCAGGCATCGGAGTCATCACCATCTCATTGCCGGTTTTCTTTCCTTTCAGCACCACCTTTTCCGGTGAACATTCAATGATGGAAAACTCATAATCTCCTCCCATTCCGGTTCCAACCTCACCGATACCATAATCATTGTTCGGTTCAGAGAAGAAATGCATGATTTCATTATACGTATCAAAAGTAAGCATGGCTCCCATGCTCTGTTCCACCTGATAATCACTCTGAGCCACCTTGTCAGAAGGATAGATATCGCAAGAAACATCTACTTTGCCGCTTTCATGGAACTTCAGCAACATGACATATCCTCCGTACATGCGTGTGAGCGACGGATAATAATTCAGGATCCAGCCATTCTCAGCCCCTCTCAGCACCTGCAAATCATATTCGATTGTTTCATCGATACGTTCAGCTGCCGATTTATCAAAGATATCATCTTCTTCAGGAGTACATGCTGCAACCGCAAAGAGTAACAGCAGCGCAAATATTCCATATATTTTTCTCATAAGTCCACTATTTAAATTGTTAAATCCAAGTCGGCCACTTCACTTGAACGACGCAATACGATGCTGCGCAACAAGTCGAGGTCGATATTCCAAGTCTCCATCATATAAGTCTTCGCGATATTCAGTTTACGGGTAATGGTAGTGGCACCTTCAGTACCTGCCACGTTCATTCTTCCGTCCCACCATTCCTGAGTATGCGTAATGTAATTGGAAACAATTTCAGCAAAGTCTTCGTGTACCTCTGTACTGCCGTATCCCGTAATGAAGCCACGTTTTACCGCTTCGTCATCAGTGATGTTCACCCATCCGGCACCGGTATACTTACCGCTGGACACATCATTGAACTCGGTCGGGAATTCTACAGTCTGGTGCAAGATATGAGTAAACTCATGGTGCATGGTATGGAAGTACCAGTAGTTCAACTCTTCCACATCCAGCGGTCCGTTCAGGTTCAGGTAATTCACATTATACAAAGTAACCTTCAATCCACCTTCGGCCACACCCATGGTAATCTGTCCTTCGTCGTAAGCCGGAGTACCGATCAGGTGAATCATCTTAGGACCATAAGTACACAGGAATGTACGGTCGCCCCCCATCAGTTCCACATAAGTATCCATCCACAAATGCTTTACCAGCTTCGCCATGGCCACCGACTTGTCGTATTCGGCAGGCACCAGGTTATAGTCATGGTCAGACTCCTTATCCTCCATCCGGTACTTGAAGTCCACATTATAAGGATATACATAATTCTCCAGCAACCACATGTCAAATTCATTGCGCTGAGGAGGTTCAGTAGAAAAGATACTGTTACTGTCCAATTCCTCTTCGCTGCAGGAAGTCATCATGAAACCTCCCAGCATTGCAAATATAAAGTATACTATCTTTTTCATAATCAGCTGTTTTTAAAATCAATATCTCGGATTAGGAGTCAAACCAGCGTTCACCACATCCTGCGGCAACTGGATGGCACGTCTCGGGTCATCTTTCAGCAATACATCCGGTGTATCACCCACTCTGTTATGAGAGAACTCGATACCGTATCTCTTCAGATCCTGCCAGCGCAATCCTTCCTGCAGAGTATCCAGACGGCGCAACTGCAAGATCAGCTGAATCAGCGATTCCTCTACACCTGCGTTAACCACAAATCCCTGAGGATTCAGTTTTTTCTTGATGCTGCGGTCGGAAGCCTTGTTGATGACAATCGGAGCATACGACATTCTGGAGTAAGCCGACTGGATATCGTCCAATGTCAGGTCTCTTCCCTGTGCGGTAAGTGAACTGTGATACTTGATCCACAGATTAATGTCCGACAAGGCAGCTGCATAATTATGTTCTCCCAGTACGTGAGCCTCAGCACGGGTCAACAACGTTTCATCGGAAGTAAACGGAACGGTAACCGCATGAGGATAACCGATACCGCTGGTCTTGTCAATGTACTCAAAGTTCACCGTCATCTTCGGGAACGGATTCTTCTGATGTACCGTAATGATGTAATTACTCATCACCAGTCCGCCCCAGGCATTCCACAAGCCATTGGCACCCAAACCTTCGTTCAAGTAAACCTCCTGGCCGTGACCGTATCTTTTATAAATATCATAAGGTCCGGTATAATACGGAGCAGTAGAATACAGCGCCGCAATGAAGAAGTTGGCCGATTTCTTCTCAGAGATATACATGTTTTCGATATCAGAAACCGAAGAAATGTTTCCGAAATCAGCCTCCCACTGTCTCAAGACAGCCGAAGGATCGGTTCCCAATGCCGCATTGGCACAAGCCAGCGCCTTGTCCCATTTCTGATAGTACAGGTAGAAACGTGCAGCAAAAGCATTGGCAGCTCTTTTGTTGAAATGATATTTCGGCACGGAATAATAAGAATCCGTAATCAACGGCAATCCGGCTTCCAGATCCTTTTCAATCATGGCATACGTTTCAGCCAAAGTACCTCTGTCATATTTTACAGACACCTGAGTTTCCGGTTCCGTACAATAAGGAATACCCAGTTCCTGTTCCGCAGTCTGCGGATTATACGCCATACAGAATATATTACTCAGGATAAAGTGAGAATACGCACGGCATAACAGCGCCTCCCCTTTCTGTCCCTGCAAGTTACTCGTGTTTCCCAACCTTTCGATACCCTGTAAAGCCTGGTTGGCAGAAGCAATGGCATTGTAGCAGCTCTCCCAAATACCGGTAGGACTGTCCATGTCCACTTCGGTCACATCCTGCCACAAGTACAACTGCTGCTGGATTTTTTCGGCATCAAACTGTCCGCCATTATCGATTACGTTATCCGAAGACAATTCACCGATCAGCAACGGCATCTGAGAGGGATAAGCAGAAACCAATAGCGGAGTAATCTGTTCTGCCATATTCACCTCAACCCGGTTATCCGGCATCGTATCCAGGAAGTCCGAACATGATGTACCCATCAGCAAACCTCCCACAAACATATATGCAATAAATTTATTCTTCATAGCTCAACTCCTGTTAAATTCCTAATCTTAATGTAAATGTAAACTGTCTCGGTACCGGAACGGCCACACCACCCGTATTGAAGAATTCCGGATCCTGTCCGTTCAACTTCTTGTCTGCATAAATCAAGAACAGGTTAGTAGCCTGAAGCTTCAGAGACAAGTTAGACAATCTCAGCTGAGTAATCCACTTTTTCGGGAAGTCGTAGCTCAATGAGATTTCCTTCATACGGATGAAATCACCCTTGGCAATACGCTCAGTAGAGTAATTGTACGCATTATAAGCACGTGACAAGTTGGTATCCTGTGTATTCATACGCTGGTCGGCAATGGCCGGAATCGTAGTATACTGTTCGTCGCCCGATCTCATCCAGCGGTTCTTGAATTCCTTCGGCATCGCATCCATATCTGTATACTGGTTGCTGAACACCGGATCCAGACGGATTACATTTCCGAAAGAGTAAGTCATGAACACATTCAACTTAAATCCCTTGTAAGTAAAGGTATTACCGAAGCTACCTGTAATGGTAGGATCCGTAGGACCTTCGTATACCAGATGACTCTTCACGTCTCTTTCCTGGAAGTCGATGTCGCTGGTTACAATCTCACCCCGTTCGTTGACGAAAGTCGGGATACCGTCCTCGTTCAAGCCTCTGAAATCCATAGAGAACAAACCACGAACCGGATAGCCCTGCATTGCAAAACCAGAACCCGAGATCAGGTCCATTACCGTAGAGTTTGTTTCAAGTTCCGTAACCTCATTCTTAGCCTTTGAGAAGATGAAGTCGGTATTCCACTTGAAGTCCTTAGAAACAATGTTGCGGGTTGACAACGTAAATTCCACACCGTGTGATTTCATGCTGGCCACATTGGCAAACTTCGCAATCTCACCACCTACACCCTGAGTATTGATCAGACCGATCAAGTCATAGTTGTTACGCTTGTACCAGTCGAGTGCAAAATTGATCCGGTTGTTCAGGAAACCTATATCCGCACCGATGTTCAGCTCATGCTTCTTTTCATAAGTCAGGTCACTGTTCTGTACATCCTCCACCTGCAAGCCAGACTCCTGTACACCTGCACTCGGACGCCACGGATTATAACTGTTGATGATGACAAACGAGTTACTTACATCCGCCGGACCTCTGTCGGCTGTCAGAGAGTAAGAAGCCTTCAGTGTCAGGTTAGACAACGCAGGATTCAGTTTTTCAAACCATGCTTCCTCGTGCATGTTCCATGCAGCAGAAAGGTTCCAGGTAGGCAACCAGCGTGCCTCACGGCTCTTACCCAGTTTGTTAGAACCCTCATAACGGATAGTACCGTTCAATGTATATTTACCCTGATAAGAGTAAGTAGCTGTACCGAAGAATGCCACGTCACGTGAACGAGTGGTTTCGAGCGTATAATAATTAGAGTTTTCCTCGTTGCCCTGCTTGAAGAACAAATAACTGTAAGCAGGAAGCATACCCATATCATACTGCATACCCACACCATTGAACCAAGACTGTGTACGGTTGGTTGCATTGGCTTCCATACCACCGAAGAGGTTCACAATATGGATTTCATTGTATACATCGTTGTAGCTGGCAGTAGCTCTGAAGTCGTAGCTGTTCATACTATACTTGGTCTCACGATAGAAACCACCCACCGGCAACACAGTTTCAGGCAACACATTGATCTTGTCAGGGTCAGTATACAACCACGGATTGGCCTTCTGCATGGTCGCATCATCCATCGCACGATAAGCCCAAGCCTGGTTAGAATAATCCTTCACGTAGTGCTGCTGAGTAGTAGTAGAATACTTGTACGCACCCAAGACACTCAGTTCCACCTTCTTGACCGGTTTCCACTTCAGTTCACCCTGGAACTTCATGTCTACCACGTCGAGGTTCATATAGTTATTCTCCAATTCATTGAAGATGTTGAACGGAGCATAATTACGGATATAATATTCAGTAGGCGACATGGTACGTGAAGTATTCAAGGCATAAGAATACGGGTTGATATCAAAGTCACGCTTCACCTCACCACTTACAGGGTCAGTCTGAGATCCCAGTGTACCCGGAGCCTCCTGAATACGATAAGAAGCATTTCCGATCAAGTTCAAAGACAAACTCTTGTTGATATTGTACAACGCATTGACATTGGCAGTATAACGCTGCACCTTGCTTCTCTTAGACCATCCCGGATCGACCATGGCACTCAAAGAAGTATAATAAGAAGCCTTTTCCGTACCGGATGACATGCTGATGGCATGATTCTGTGAAACATTGCTGCCGTCGAACAACAAGTCGAACCAGTCGGTATTGTTATATTCGGCCGTTCTCAAATAAGCATTTCTGGCTTCCGGAGTATTTTCCAGGCCGAAAACACCCGATGTCGCATTATACTGATTGATCAGGTGATACATCTTACCATATACACCACTCATGGAAGCACGGTAAGAATCCGTGAAATTCAGGTAACCGGCAGCTTCCATGTCACGGTAAACCGCCATCTGTTCCTGAGAATCCATGATATTGAAGTTGCGGTAGCTCGGTTTCATACGCATGGTAAACTCACCGGTATAGCTGATCTTGTTGCTACCCGCCTTACCTTTCTTGGTAGTGACTACAATCACACCCGCCATGGCACGCGCACCATAGATAGAAGTAGCCGAACCATCCTTCAGAATCTGGAAACTCTCAATATCGTCCGCATTCAAACCCGCGATAGCCGAACTGATCAAGGTAACGGCATCACCAGAAGAAAGCTCGTCAGCTCCCACTTCCGTTACATCTTCCATAATTACACCATCGACTACCCACAACGGTTTAGAGCTACCATAGATAGAAGTAGCACCACGCACACGGATTTTCGGAGCCGTACCGAAAGTACCTGACACGTTCTGTACCGATACACCGGCAGCACGACCTTCCAGGGCCCTGCTGACATCAGGAATACCGTCCAGTTTTGCGTCATCCGCCGAAATCTTAGCAGAGGCACCCGTAAACAAACGCTTGTCCATGCGCTGCATACCCGTAACCACCACCTCTTCCAGTAACTCGGAGTCCGACTCCAGCTTCACTACCATATTGTTTTTGGCTGCCAACGATTTCGTTTTCATGCCGATGTAGCTAATCTGTAACTTCCCTCCTTTGTTTACTTTCAGAGAAAACTTTCCGTCAATGTCTGTGATTGTTCCGACGGTAGTTCCCTCCACTAAAATCGATGCTCCTACTACAGGCTCTCCGTTCTCGGCAGAGAGCACCACACCTGAGATTTCAGATGACTGAGCAATGGCCCAACCTATATTGATCAATAGGCAGGCACAAAACAACATAAACTTTCTTTTCATAAAACACTCACTCAATTAACTATTAATTTTCACAAATATAAACGAAATAAAATACAATAAGCACGTAAGAATTCCCCACCTAAACCTTCACAGTAATTTATTTAAAATATCACTTATTGCAATTCAACAGGGGCAAATATATATAATTTATCAGAAATAAAAGCTTTTTAAGGACTTTTTTTTAGAAAATGATGCTAAATAGCAGAAAATCGTTTTCCATAATAAATATCAAAACATTTAAAATAAACTTATATCACCTTCCCGTTTTTTAACAAAAAGAAACTTTATGCCAAAAAGAAAGGCGCCACAAGGCGACTGCCGTAACTTTATTCTCATAAAAACGCCCACGTATAAACAAAAAGAAAGAGAGCAATGCCCTCTTTCTTCATTTTGCCAACTAACGCAACCATTAGCCGAGCAAAATCATTATGTCACACTCCAAGACCGCGCTTACATTCCGCTGCTTTGGATGATATCAATCAGAATCGGTTTCATACCTCCCACGAAACACTCTACGGCAATCACCATCAGAATAAGTCCCATGAGACGCATCATCACGTTGTTTCCCGTCTCCCCCATCACCGTCACCAGACGGGTAGAAAGTCGGAGAATAAAAAACGTCAGCACATACACCAGCGCAATCACCGTTACCAGCGTCACCTTCAGTTCCCAGGTCTGCGCATCATCCATCAGGATAATTCCGTTGGCAATCGCTCCCGGTCCGCACAACATCGGTATGGAAAGCGGCGTAATCGAAATATCATTGGCATACGCCTTGATTTCCTCATCCTTCAGTTTCGTATTGGTATAACGCGCCTGCAGCATATCATATCCGATCTTCAGGATAATGATTCCCGCAGCGATACGGAAGCCATTGGTCGATATTCCGAAGAACTTAAACAAGAACTGCCCACAGAACGTAAACGAAATCAGGATAATAAACGAGATGATGGTAGCCCGCTTGACAATATGCTTCCGCTCCTCCTCGTCCAGTCCATTCGTCATGGTCAGAAACACAGGCATCGTACCCAGCGGATTTGTCAGCGTAAAAAACGAAGTAAAGCACAACAGTGCAAAAGGAATTACAGTTTCCATACCTAATATTTTATCAGTTCATATATAGTAAAATCACTCACATTCTTCTTTCTTCAAACGCACCACCGACGAACAAAGCTGCGCGATGGTCTCCCGGTGCGTAATCATGATTAAGGTCTTCCCCTGCATCTGCTTCGACAACCGCTCCAGCAGTTTCCGTTCCGTATCCTCGTCGAGCGAAGAACTCGGCTCATCGAGCAGCAACACATTTCCCGGGCGCAACAGTCCGCGCGCAATGGCAATTCGCTGTGCCTGCCCCTCACTCAGTCCCGCACCCTGCTCCCCGCAAAGCGTATTCAGACCTTCCGGCAGTTCCCACACAAAATCCGCTGCCGCCGTATGCAGCGCTGCTTTCAGTTCCTCCTCACCCGCATCCGGATTTCCCAGCAGCAGATTATCACGGATGGTTCCACTGATCAGCGTATTTCCCTGAGGCACATAAGAGATATTGCAACGGGTACGCGAAGAAGCTTCTACCGTACGATTACCGTTGTAGAACACCACCTTCCCCTCTACCGGCGACAGCAAAGCCAGGATCAGCCGGATCAGCGTACTTTTTCCGACTCCCGTCTCTCCTACTACGGCCGTCAGACTTCCCGGCAGAAAATCGTGTGAAAAATGCTGCAAGATACTGCGCCTTCCTTCAGGATATGCAAAACTCACCTCTTCCAGACGGACTCCCACCGGAGATTCGAGCATAATCGCTTCCCCCTTCTGCTCCAGGTCGAGCGAAGACAGTTCCGACAAGCGCTCGGTAGAAGTAAACACCTGTATAAAGGCCGGAATCTGACGCCCCAGGTCAACAATGGGACGCTGCACCTGAGCCACCAGCTGCAGAAAAGCCGTCATCATACCGAAGGTAACCGTACCGTAATAAATACCGAACACTCCCCACAGAAAAGCCGCCACATAACCAGCCGAAAATCCCAGTTGGATGACCGAGCGTGAAAAGACCGAGAAATCCGTGCGTCGCATCACCTTCGTCTGCAAGTCCGACTGCAAGGATGCCAGCGCATTGTTGGAATACGCCGTATATTCCATGGCACGGATAAGGTTGCGATGCTGCAAATGCTCCTGCAGGTGACTCTGCACCCGACTGTCCGTATCGCGTATCTCTCTCGACAACTTACGCATCTTCCGTACATACCGCCGGCTCAGCAGCAAGGCCACCGGCATAATGAGCAGGACAATTCCCGCCAGGCGCATATCCAGCCGGGAAAGAAACACCAAAGCTCCCAACAGCTGAACAACCGTAGCCAGTGCAGAAGGAATGTTCCGGCAGATTGCCGTTGTAATGGTAGGCACATCCTCCACCAGGCGGTTCAGCATATCTCCCGTGTGCAGCACTTCCTTTCCCATCCACCGGCTCTCCATCACATGATTGAACAGACGATGACGAAGGTTGTTGCGGAAAGCAATCTCCACCTTCGTACCCAGGCGCATATTCGTCACCGAGAAAACGAGCTGCAACAGCAGACACCCTATCAGTGCGGCAATAAACCACTGCAGCCGGTCGTCCGAATGATGCGTAGCGATATCAATCAGATGCTTGCACACCCACACGAAAAACAGGGAAGCAGCCACCTGCCCCATCCCGATCAGTGCGATGAATACCACCGGCAACCGGAAGCCCCTTGACGCATTCCAAAGCCATACGGCACAATCCCTGACACGTATCTCTTTATTTCCTTTCAGCAAATCCATCATGATCCGACACTTTCAAGTTTACTTTCAAACAATACATTCCACCGGCATCCTCATATCACTCTATCAGTGAAATCTTTCCACATATAACAAAGTTATACAAAAAAAGTTCTATTTCCGCCTGTAGTACACAAGCAAAAATAGAACTTTTTTCATTATATAAACCCTTTATCCGTCAGAAAATACCGACAGACAAATACGGATTAGTTGCTGCGAGTAATTGCGGCACGGCTCAGACGAGGATCATCGTAGAACATATTGTCTACACCACCCTTATAGTCGATACGCAACTGAGAAGCAGAAACGCCGAATTCGTTAACCAGGCAGTCGTATACAGCCTCAGCACGTTTCTTACTCAAGCGTTCGTTCAGCTTCTTGCTACCTGTACCGGCATCTGCATAACCAGTAATTGTGTAAACTGCATTCGGATCAGAAGCCTTGATAGCTTCAGCCATCATCTTCAAGTTCACACGTGCTTCGTTAGACAGTTTAGACTTGCCAATCTGGAAGACAATCAGGTTGGAAGCAACCACCTTCTTGGCAGGTTCCTGACGATTGCTTTCGTTGATGGCACGCTGCAGACGTGCATTTTCAGCATTTGCACGGTCGAGTTCGTCACGCAATGCATTGATAGCGCTGTTGTCCACACGCAGGATAGTCTTGCTGCGGTCCCAGCCACGCGTTTTGATTTTGTAAGTTACACCGGCAGTAAGAGCGAACATACCTTCACCGCCTTTACCTCCGATTTCACCGTCGAACTGGTCGTTAGTCAAAGAACCTCTCAAATCCAGATTCAAGTCCCATGCAGAACTCAGACGGAAAGAGTTCATGATACCCAGATGACCGGTAATTTCTGAATTCTTAGGCTTGCTGGTTACACGTGCAATACCCAGGCCGAAGTAAGGGCTGCAGTTGTAAACCCGCTTTTCATTATAACCGCACAGTATATTTGACAGGTTGAACAGTACATCTGCATGGAAGTTGATGTACTTCACTTTCTGTTCTGTCAACCAATATCCGTGCCAAGGCTTTCCCTCGATAGGCTGATTGTTGGTATAAGCTCCGTTCTGAGTAGCACCTTTGAAGTTCAGACCACTGTACATCAAACGCACGCCGATACCCGGAGTAAACCATTTACCCACTGCGATATCCAATGCCGGAGAAATGCGTTCACCGAACTTACGCTGCTTGTCATGGTCTCCTAAATAAACCTGACCTCCCAAGCCGGCACTGATAAACCAGTTGCTCCAGAATGAGTTGGTTTCTACCTTATACTTATCTGTGCTATATTCCACAGTTTCTGTAATGTCTTTATTCTGCTCAGTCTGAGCCCAAACAGAACCGGCCGCAAACAAGGCTAAAGCCGCCATTAACGTTTTCTTCATCATAGTTTTATTTTTTAAGTTACTAGATTATGTTTATTCCCTTACACAACGAATTGCATAACCATTACCTCGCTGGCAAAGTTCCATCGATGAAATTGTATTATCATCGGCTTGTTTAGGAGAAACTGGTACATATTCACCACACCATAACCCTGTAGAAAGTGTACGGGTCCGGTGAGGAGAACTGGCAAAATAATAAGCATATTTACCATAATACATCATTTCTCCATCTACTGTACTTCGCATACCAGTAGTTGGATAGTAAACACCTGACATATCTGTTTCATCCTTCTGGAAATACCAGCCATTGTTTTCATACTTAACATAATGAATCTGATCCAATCTTGAAGTCGGTGAAACAGACTGATTTGATCCATCACTTGCATTTACAAAACCAGTCCATACATAAGGACTTGCAACACGATAGCCTACAGGAGAAGGGTCATAGATTGTTTTCTGTGAAACCCATCCCGGTTTACAGTCTGGATGACTATATACATCCGGCCATATATATGGGATTTCCTTATCGTCCCCCCACAAGCTGTTATTGGGGACCTGCATCCAATCTCCGTCTGTACCTGTCTTGGAATTTGTAATAAACTTATCCGGATTCAAAACTGAAGCTGTTAAAGTTCCCATTTCAACTCCGGAAATAACGGGCCAAATAGAAACATCTTGAGCACCAGACTCACCATAAACCGTAGTCTGGTTAGAAAATGGATCCTTTCGTCCCCATTGATAAAGTGTACAGATCATAGATTCTTTTGCATGAGCTCCCAACGGACGGTCCATTACCGTATATTGATAACCCGCACTGCTTGTATATACATCATCTGAGATTGGGTCATCACCAACTCCCCAAATATGCCAGCTCCATAAAATGTCACCAGTACAGTCTTCACCACTATAAACAGCTATAACCGCATTACCGACATTTGATTTAGCAGTATAATAGCAACGGTTATCAGTGCCCAGTCTAACTGATGCCGCATCCACAAATCCATCTACATCCTGCCATAACAGTTTTGCTGATTTCGGAGATATGTAAGCCGATTCAGTATGAAAACCAGCATCTGGAATAATTCCTTTCGGTCCATTACCGATTACATTTGCCAGGAAAGAATGCTCACCACTCTGATTTATCATATAACAATTGGCAGTTTCTTCTGGTGCAGGTGCCTCCTCGATCACAGCATCGTTGTTTTCCAATATCGTGCCATTCAAAGGCATAACGTAATACTTTCCAGCCTCCAAGTCACAAAGAGCCGTTGTAGAAAAAGAAACTTGATGCTTATCAGTCAGGAAAGTGCAATGCCAGGATTTACCCTTCTGAATACCAGGAACTGCAACAGCATATGCTATTACTTTCTCCACTAAGGAAGGCTGATTTACAAAAGTCAGATTCAGAGAGGTACTCTGAATACCAGATGCACTTGTAAATCCACTTTCAAGATTTGCAAGATCATACGTATAGTCACCTGTTACAGAAGTCCCAGTCTCTAATGTTACCCGTACTAATTTTTCATCGACAGACAAACCTGCAACATCTGTAAGGCTGAATTCAAAACGTATCAACGAAACCAACTGTTTCATATTTAGCTGATAGTTTCCACCTCCCAAATTGGAAATTGCATCAGTTGCCTTTACATCGTATGCAGAAATTGAATTCTCATCTACATAAATTTGTTCAGTCGGAATTGAAACCGGCACTGCATGAAGATTAGTCACCTCCTCACTATACGGATAATAGGCATATTTCGGCATATCACCAGAAGTCACACTTCCTGAAAAAGTAGTCTGCGCAACTGGTTCTGTATGATTTCCTGTAAATTGTGCATTCACAGTATTGTCACTAAATACACCTACCTGATCACCTACCGACCATTCCATAAACAAAGCTCCATTATTCGCAACTCCGCCTACTTGTGTACGTGAAGAAGATTCACCGGAAAAGCTATCCAGTGTTCCTGTAATATTAATGTGTTCCTGTGAGAGAACATCCGTCTCCTCTAATTCAGAGCAGGCAGGTAAAACACCAACTGCTGCAAGCAAATAAATCAGATAGTAATTTTTCATTTATCGTTGTTTAAAGAGAGAAAAAGGAAGTCATTTCTGAAAATAAGCCGAAATGACATTCCTTTTTATAAAGCTCATTATTCTATAATATTACCACCTTCTGAGAATGAAGCATCATAATTCAGATCCGTAGTTCCTCCGGACTTACGCTTCAGTTCGAAACGGAAGTTATTTTCAATGATTGTCTGAGGCAACCATTTTCCATAAACATTGGTCTCAACGCCCTCATTTTGAAGTTTATCACAGCCCAAGAAGTTCATCAAAACTACGCCAATAGGAGCAGAGTTCTTGGTAGGATCAATCAGATAATTATAAATAGGACCATTGATTACATTCGCTGCTGTAACAGTATTACCACTCTGTCCCAAAGCAAGATTATAACTTTGGTTATCATTTACAACACAAAAACCTCCCAAACTATTTATATACCAGTTTCTCAAACCAGCATTACCTGCTTCAGGTTTATTATTATTGATTGCTTGCTGGATAAAATCTTCTACAATAGAGATTTTCTTGTCTACACGTCCATTATCTGACCAATTTGGCACAGTAAGATTAGGATTGTTCAGACGTTCCAAATGCTGCTTCCATACAGTAATTCCACTTGCATTTTCAGGTGTCATGTAGTATGGATAATCTATATCACGGTCGTTCTGAGCGTACAAAGTAGAAGAAATATCTGTACCTGAGGTATTATAAGCCTGACGCATAAATACATAATTTGTAGCATCTGTTGTAGGATTGTAGGTAAAACCTGCATATTCTTCACCCTCTTCCCACATAAAGCCATCAACCCTCTTAACTTTACCCTCATTTACTGGCAAATCTGGACATTGATAGTTAACAAATACCACAATCTTACCCATCAAATCTTCTATGGTCGTATTAGCGTTCAAGTTAGTTTCCAATGTAATACCATTAGTGCTTGAAGGTTTATAGTCATCCAAAATACGGTCTAATTCCCTAATCCATCGTTTAACCTCTAAATATTTTCCTGAATTATCATCACCACTTGTTCTCAACTGCTTGAAGTTTATATTCAGTACGATAAACTCTTGACATGTTCTTCCTAAACTTCCATATTTGTCGTTATACATGGTAATTCTGTCATCAAGCATTTTAACATAAGAATTCAAAGCTTCAGTCAACTCTGTTCGTGAGCTATTTGCATCATAAGTATACAAGTAATAATCATCATTCCAATTAGTTGAAGATTTCCATGCTAAATACTGTCCTTCGTCAACCTTTACTGCATCATTAGCCTCATCAGCATTTTTAAATCCCACCATAAAAGAAAATGCACGTGCACCTGCAGCAAACTGCTCTTCAATGTTCAGTTTCTGATAAGGCCCCATTACAGTATTTGAACCAACCACATCAGCATCAAAACTATAAGAGTTATGTGTACCCGGTATAGACAACTGTGAGAAATAAGTTCTCTTATCCATTGCACTCATCCAGTAATAAAAATCAGTACCCTGCAAAGCCGGCAATGAAGTGATATTAATTTTTTGAGTTTGAATATCTGCAGTCTTTAAGAGTTTTGTATTACTACCCTGTCCTACCATATTAACAGTTACAGCAGTTTGTGAAACCTGCGGATTAGCATACGGCAGCATGAAAGCCTTTACGACCAGTTTCTGTCCTGTTTTCAAAGTAACAGGCTTACCATCCATATATGTCGGAATAGTCACCAAGTTACTTACTGTACCATTATTAACTGGAGTACATTTACCGTCATTGCTACCAAAATTCTCATCTATTGTCAGCAAGAACTCTCCTGCAATATCCTCATTTGAACGGATTGAAACTTGAGAAACCTGATATGAATCACCCGCAACAGTTCCAGCCTTTGGTCCATTAACCGTAATTTCGAGTACTGTTACAAGAGGCTTAAAAGCCAAAGTAATAGGTTGATCTCCTTCTGTGAGACGAGAAGCTTTACTATGCGCATACATATAAGCATAATTCATATTCGGATAGGCTGTATAAGTATCCGTACCATCAAACTTAATACTAATCGGGTCCTGACGTACCGGAATCTGACATTTAACTTCTGTTGCACTTACACCTCCCTGAGAAGCCGAAGCTGGATAAATAGCATAAAAATGATGTTCATCACCATCTCCCCATTGCAAACCATTATCACCGTCATTAATTTTTGCCAATGTACCAGTAGTAGATTTATCTCCTTCTGTGACTACTTTATAGTGAAACTCTTTATTCGGGGTATTCACATGATTCCCTGCCTGGGGACAGAAAATTCCAATTTCATCATTATTAACCCAATAAATTGGATACTCGTTACCATTACGATCTCCATAAATTGTACGTGAGTTTTCACCATTCATTCCAAAATTCGCATGGCCTGCACTGAATAAAATTTCATCTCCAGTTTCTGCCGGACCATATTTTCCTTCAAAAGCCTCCTCCTTACATGCTGTCGTAATGGAAGCCAAGACAGTTAAAAATAATATTATTTTCTTCATTTAAAGTCCTCCCTATAATTAAAAATCCCATCCAGCATTTTCATCATTAAAATAGTCACTTTCATTTCCAACCTCTTGTGGAGTAATAGATATGGTTTGCTTCGTCTCCTTATCGTTATCCACGATGGAGCCTTTCACCATAAGACCTTGCTCCAACTCCACCTCCAAATACTTGGTCTGTGGAGCTTCATACTTTTTTTTCTTCATAAAAAGCCTCTCTTTCTTTATTGATTAAACATTCTCATATTTTAGTTATTACTTTTTCTTTTTTTCTCCGTAGCCGTAACCATAACCATAGCCATAACCATAGCCGTAGCCATAGCCGTAGCCATGATGCAGACTCGCACCATTCAGTACGATTGCCATGTTGTTCAGTTTCTTCTCCTGATACAACTGCTCAATTTCAGGCAACATACGGCGATCAAGTTTTCCAGCACGCACCACAAAGACGGTCAGATCTACGATACGATTAATGATAGTAGCATCTGCCACCAGTCCTACCGGTACATTATCAACTATGATATAATCATAACGCTTACGCAATTCTGCCACCAGCTCATCCAAACGCTCATCCATCAGCAACTCAGCCGGATTAGGAGCCACAGTTCCAGAAGCAATCACATCAAAAGAATCCGTTTTCTGGATGATGTCATCTATACCTACCGTATTATCGGACAGGAAGTTCGTCATACCCGTCACATGTTTACCCAAATGACGGCTTAACGTACCTTTACGGATATCCAGGTCCATCACAACCACTTTCTTCTTCGCATACACCAGACTCATTGCCAGGTTACGGGAAATAAATGTCTTACCAGATCCAACAGTAAATGAAGTAAAGGTAATCACCTGCATGGCCCGATCTTTCTTTGCCATAAATCCCATATTGGTACGCAGGATACGGAAGGCTTCCGATACAATATCATCTCCCTGAGCCTGTACCGACAGATTCTGTTTTCCTCGTACATGAGGTCTTTCTGCGACCTTCTTATCCAACGGAATCTCACCCAAGAACGGCAATGATACAGCCTTTACAATATCCTTACGGTTATGTACCCGCGTATCCATAAACAGAATCATCAGGAACACAGCTCCCGGAAGTGCGATACCGATTACCAATCCCAACAACAAAATTTTGTTGCGGTTCGGAGAAATCGGAGAATCAGTAGCTTCCGCACTGTCAATCACTCGTGCATTGTTGTCCACCATGGCCTGAGACAATGCATTCTCCTCACGACGGTTCAGCAAGAACAGGTACAGCGACTCCTTGATTTTCTGCTGACGCTCAATAGAAAGCATCTGGCGCTGCTTCGTAGGGATAGCTGCTACACGACTTTGCGCTTGTTGCTCCCGGCTTTGTGCATCGTTACGCTTTACGTTCAAGCTCACAATCATATTATCCACTGCACGAATGATGCTCTGCTTCATGGCCCGCAAGGAATTATTCAGTTCTTCCACTACCGGGTTCTTGTCACTACTGTCTGCAATCAGATGATCACGCTTCAATTTCGTTGCATTATAAAGCGATATCTGATTTTCAACATTCATATCATTGATACCTGTATTGGCAGGAATCAAATCCGTATCTTTTTTCGGATCAGTCAGATACTCCTTAATGTATTTAGCCAGACGCAACTGCGTTTCCATTTCCAAGGCATCCGTACCATACTTCTGCGACTCACCCATATACATACTGGCAGATGAACTGATATCCACGACCTGATTCTCACGTTTGAACGATTCCAAATCCGACTCCACATCTCCCAACTCACGTCCGATGATAATCAAACGCTCGTTGATAAAGTTAGCCGTATTCACTGCTACTTGGTTCTTATCCTTGATAGCCTCCTCGTTGTACACATTCACCAGCATATTCAGCATATCTTCCGCACGAGCAGAAGAAGCATCCTTCACCGACAGTGTCAAAATAGAAGATTCCTCCTCTTCCTGACGGATGCCCATCGCTCCCAAATAACGGGCAGCAACTGCATCTACCGGAGACTTACGTACCTTAATGGTTTTCTCCAGCCACCCCTTTCCGTAAAAATTAGTAGGCGATACCACTACACGGCCCATACTCAGCGTAACCGTATCGTTCAGCGTAACCGGATATTCCTCCTGTTCCTCACTGCTACTGAAGTCAGACAGTACTACAGAATTTTCTCCCGTAATCTTTACATCAAAGGCCCAAGCCTGTTCCGAAGTTGCATCCGGGAAACTGACAGTTACCGGAGCCTGCGTATACAGTTCATTATACCGGAGTCCGTCCTTAATCTGATAACTGACGTCCGCATGCAAGCGTTGAACCACCTCACGCATCAGTTTCTTGGAACGGAACTGCAGGATTTCATTCGCCACATTCACCTTATTGATAAAGTTATCATAACGGTCCAGTCCTGCCGAAGACGTCTTATTGGAAGGGTCCTTAATAATCACCGTAGCCTTACCGAAGTAAACCAACGGGGCGCTGGCATACTTATACCAGGCAAAGCCTACACAAATCAATACTGACAGCAAGAACCATTTCCATTTAGATGCCAGATATACCAGCAAATCTATCAGATTCACTCCTTGTTCATTCTTATTCATAGAATTGTCACTCATCGAATATTCCCTCTATCTTAATTAACCATTAATTCTTAGTTACCCACAAAACAGAAGTACATGCCGTTACCAAAGACAACAGGAAAGTAGTAATCTGCCATCCTCTGTCTTCCACATCCTTCTTCTTGTATTTCGGTTCCACATATACCACATCGTTCTGCTGCAGATAAAAGCAAGGAGAAGAAAAGATATCCGTACTTCGCAAGTCATGCACAAACATCTTACGTTCCTTTCCCATTTCGCGGATTACCGTCACACGGTCTATTCTTGCTTTTGATGTAAGGTCTCCCGCATTAGCAATTGCTTCAATCAACGTAACCCGGTCACCGTCAGAAGTAAAGGTTCCATTGTGTCCCACAGCACCTAATACCGTATACTTAAAATTCAGAATCTCTACAAAGAGCAACGGGTCCTTGATATAACCGCTTTCCTTGATTTTTCCCTCAATCAGTTTTTTTACATCACTGGTCTTCAAGCCTTCCACCTGCATTTTACCTAAAATAGGGAAGTCGATATTACCTTCCGCATCCACCAGATATCCCTTACCTTTGCTACTTGTAACTTCAGATACCTTCACATTACCCGTAGCATCGATCTGGAAGTTTCCACCCTGTACATTAAAAGGAATAGCCAGTTCCGGATTCTTGCAGCTTACCGTGATGCCTAAACGGTCACCGCTATGGATTACCGCTTCATGTTTGGCATCAAACGGGTAGTCCACTCCCATGACCATGTCATTCAGATAAACGAAATTCTTGCGAGATGCACAAGAAGAAAATATCAGGAGTCCAATCAGCCCCCACAACAGAATCATTTGTTTTCTCATTTCAGTCAGTTTTTCAATCAAATTCTATTAACAAAATACTCTCTACAAAATTTACTGAAGCAAATTCATCCCCACTCTCCAAGAAGCAAATATCCCCTACGACATCCTATCAACGAAAAACTTCTTAGATTCGTGCAAATACACATCATTACAAACAACTTAACAACTATAAAACAAAATAATAACTGTTTTCAGAAAAAAAAAGCAAAAATCAGTTTTTTCTTATCAAAATCAGTTATTTATATCCATTCAGAACTGACCTCTCATCAGTTGGACAAAACTCCAAAATCCCTCTTTTGGAGCATACCTGCACGCAAATTTCACATTTCGCAAAAACGAACAGGCTGTCCTCCATTTTCGTGCCCAAACAGAAGTACCGCCCTGCAGTCTTCCTGTTCCATAAAAGCCAAAGTTCCCCCCTGTCATAATCCGCTCCAACAGAGCAGAAGAGTCCACCGGTTTTACTTCATACGGCAAGTATGTTGCCGGAAGCCCAAGATACTCCTTCAAAAACGAAAACAACAGACTATTCCACCGGGTGATTCCCGTTTTCCGGGAAACTTCCTTAAACAGCTTCGTATCCATCTTTCCCTGCCACACATAGCAGGCACGTGCCATATCGCATAGCTGTCTCAAGCCTATTCCCCACCCGAACGCATGCTTCATGATGTGCATATCCAGCAACACCAGGTTCAAACAAGGAGAAGGCACTTTTACCTCCAGGTCTTCCGCTCCGTCCATAGGAATCCGGACACAGTCCGTCACGGCTTCCAGCTTTTTCAGATATCCCTGAAGAAACGGGTTATAACAGTCAATCAGACGGGAATGATGCTCCACCTCCCATCCTTTCCACCGGTAATTAAAACTACCGTCAGGCATTTTATTGACTTTCACTCCCAGCCGAACAAGCAAGTCCACCGCCTGCCGACTCATTTCACTGTCGGAAAAATAGAAATCAATGTCTCCAAATTCACGCAAAAGAGGTTCCTCATACAGTTGAGCGATTCCCTGTCCTTTCTGCAAAACCGGAATAATCCCTTCTTTCACAAAGAGATGATAAAGCCCTTTCAGTCCTTCATTCATCCGGCTGTTTCCCTGCTCAATCTGCTCTACTGCCACAACCCATTTCATAAGAATGATATCAGATGGAAGCAGTTCTTCGGGAAGCCTGCATATTCCTCTATATACCAGTCCCGTTACCGTCTGCTGACGTGCGATGCGCAAAAGCCTGGTCCAGTCCTGTTCAGACAGCGGAAAACACGATAAATCATCCGGTTCCTGCTCCCACAGTCCCGACCGGAGCAACACCAGAAAAGCCTCAGACAAGCAGCCCATACTTCTGCCACTCCAGCACTAACCGTTCCACATCCTTACGCGCCGTCTCCCGGTCCACTTCATACTCCTCACACAACCAGTCGGCAAGTCTCTCCACTTCCACCTCTTCCTTTCCAATCTGTTTCCAGATTCCGGCAGCCACCTCATTCAGTGTAAATACATTCGACATATCCACACTTTCAGTAGCCATATCCACTACCATAAACCGCCGTCCTATCTGACGCAAGCGTAAATTCGGTTTTAACTTCATTCCTTTTTCCTAATCTATTTTTAAAATTTCTTTCCAGACAAAATGGAATATACTGTCAGAAAAATAATTTTCGTATCCAGCCATAACGAACGGTTTGACAAGTATTCCAAGTCCATCCGAAGTCTTCTCAACATCTTTTCCATCGTATCCGTATATCCGTTGTATAATGTAGCCGGAGAAAACAATCCCGGTCTCAACTGGTACAACAGTTCATAATCCGGATTAATTGCCTTGATCTGGTCTACAAAATACTGTCTTTCCGGTCTGGGACCGACAAAGCTCATGTCTCCTTTCAATACATTCCACAACTGCGGAAGTTCATCCAGATGATGTTCTCTCAGGAATCTTCCCACCTTTGTCAAACGGGCATCGCGCTTCTGGCAAAGAGCCGGCTTGCCGTCCGCTTCGGCTGTAATCGTCATAGAGCGGAATTTATAAAGGACAAATATCTGTCCACCGTATCCCACCCGTTCCTGCCGGAACAGTACCGGCCCATGATCCTCCATCCAGATCATCAGACTGATAATTAAATAAAATGGAGAAAAAACAATCATACCGAGCAGACTGCCCAATACATCAAAAAAGCGTTTCAAGCACCTGCATAATGGAGACATTCCATCATAATAACCTACATGTCCTTTTACCCTTCCCATTTCCAGAAGGGATTTTGAATCAAAATTCGACTTAACCTCTATCTTACTCATAACAATAATTATATAAATTTAAACACTTCTCTATCATTCCTTCTTTAGTAAACCACTCCTCATATCTCTTACGGGCATTCATTGCATATTTTTCATAGACACTCTCCTCTTTCGTAATTTCCATCACAGCATCTGCCAATGCCTTTGCATTTTCAGGCTCCACGTTAATCCCCGAGATGCCCTGTGCATTTACCCAAGCCACCCCCGACTCGGGAATAGTAGTTGCCACTACCGGTTTTCCGCATGACATTGCCTCAATCTGTACGATTCCGAATGCCTCTGTTTTTTGTATACTGCTCAAACAAAACACCTTACAAGCTTCATAATATCCGGGAAGTTCCTCATCGCTTATCCTTCCCAGCAAAATCACCTTCTGCTGCAGGCCCAAGCGTTCTATCTGAGTTGCCAGTTCATCCCGTAAAGCTCCGCTTCCCCCTATCAATATCACGTAACTGTCATCCAGGTATCGGGCAGCCTCCACCAGATAGCGATATCCCTTATAATGTACCAGGCGGCCCAATGAAAAGATGATTTTCCGATTACCATACCGCTTCCTGATGGTTTCCGCCAACTCGGGAGCTTCAGGAAGCGCATCTACCCCGATGGGCAGACAAAACGTTTTGTCCTGTACCTTTTTCAGAAACGGAGATTCCTTCAGATAAACAGGAGACGTTCCTACGATATAATCCGCACGGCGTATCAGCCATTTCTGAAAGGGCAAATAGCCCTTCAATAACCATTTCTGCTTCTGAATATCACTGTGCCAATGCAGGATCACCTTTCCACGATAGCCTGAACAATAAAGCGCCAGACATGCCATCGGATCCGGATGATGTACATGAATAATATCGTAATCCCTGCAGATGCTCCTCAACTTAGCAAGCATTGCCGGAGCAATCATCGTTGCGGCCACCTTGCGCCATGCGTTACAACAGATCAGACGGGCATGGTCATTAATCTCTATGATCCGGTTCCCCATCTCTTCCGATGCACACATCATGTCACAATCCACCCCTTGCTCTGACAATCCCCACATCAGGTCGTACATCACCTTTTCTACGCCCCCTCTGATAGGATAAAATTTACCTAACTGTAAGATTCTAAGACTCTCTTTTTTCATAGTATCTTATCTTTGGCCAGGGTTAAAAATTCCCCCATTTATAACTGCCATAATTACTCTCTACTATCCTCTCTATTACCAAAATCCCAATACCTAGTCTTTGATTTTGTTTTTGTATCTATCTGAAATTAACAGCCTTTCATAAGATTATCATATAATTTCAGATAATCCATATATCGGTCCTCTTTCCTAAAATGCTTACAGGCAAAATCCCTGCACAAATGTTGGTAATTTGCCTTTCCTCTCTGTTCAATAGTCCTTACAGCATTTAACAGGCCATCCACATCCCCCTGTTCCACCACAAAGCCTGTATCTGCAGTTATCACTTCTATGCTTCCCCCAGTCCGGTAAGTCACCACGGGAGTTCCACACGCAATTGCCTCCAGATTTACCGTCGGATAATTATCCTGCCAGGTCGGATTTACGAAAGCCTCAGCAGCTGTATACAGTTCAGCCAGCTGACGTACATTTTCCGTACGGGCAATTCCTTTCACCTTTGCCGGCAAGCGCTTTATCTCTTCCGGCTTCACTCCCACCAGTACAATCATCTCTTCCTCGTTCAGCAATTTTGCCAGTTCCATAAAATCATCCCAACCTTTCTCTCTGCTCCATATACTCGCCACTCCCAGCAAAATCCGCTTTCCCTGCAATCCATATTTGGCTTTCACCGCCTCCGTATCATAAATGTCAAACACATTCAAGTCGATACCATTATGAATTACCTGAAAACGACAGTCTTTCAAAAAAGAAGACTGCATCTCACCCCTGATCCACTCGGAAACCGGAACAATCGTCAGACGATCTGCCGGAATCGAGGTAAATGCAGCTTTCTTATCCAAAAAATTCTGCGCCGACCTGTCCAGTCCCCAACTGGCAGGAAATTTCCGCTGCTGCGGACAGTTGCCACACCCCGTTTTCCACCGGTCACACCTTATATAAGAATAGTAATAACAGTGTCCCGTATAGAGCCAGCAGTCATGAACTGTCCATACAACTGGAGTATTACAGTGCGAAAGATAGTCAAAAAAAATCTTATAATCCAAAAAATATCCATGAATATTATGGATATGAATAATATCCGGCTGAATATCAGCGATTTGTTGAATAATTTTTTTTGTTGCTCCTACCGAAGCCAGGCCATGCCTGTCATACAAACGAGTCATTACCCCGTGCCAGGCCACACTCCACTTGTCTCCTACAGGCAACAACTTTGATGTACAGGGCTTTACCCCATCCCGTCCTTTACTATAGGCAATGTAACTCTCCCATCCGTGCTGCATGGCCAAGTCCCCTATTTCCTGCATGATACGTCCGGTAGAAGTAGACATCCGGATCACAGGGTTTATCTGTAAAAGCTTTTTCATTTATCCAATAAAGAAGTAAACATTACAATCCATTGATTCATCACCCGTTCCTCGGCATACGTTTCCACAATCTTCCGAGCCTGCACCGAAAGGCTTTTCCGTAAGGTTTCATCCTCCATCACCTTTTCCATCGCCTCAGCCAGCCCGCGAATATCCCCCTCATGCACCAACATTCCATTCACTCCATGCTGAATGATGTCTTTAGGACCACATTTAAAATCATACGATACCACAGGAAGTCCACAAGCCATTGCCTCAATCATTACCATCGGGAAGCCCTCATAGTTGGAACTCATCACCAGCATGGCACTTCGGGCATACTCAGCCCCGATGTGGGAAGTAGGAGCATTCAGGCAGATTGACTTCTCCAAATGCCGCTCATTAATCATTCCCTGCAACATATCTCTCCATTCCCCCTGGCCAAATATATCCAATTTCCAATCCTGGAATTTCTCTTTCTGCTGAACCAGTTCCCAGGCCTTAATCAAGCGGTCAAAACCCTTCTGGTAATCCAATCGCCCTACTGCAATCACCCGATGCGCACACACATCCGAATATCCGCTTCCCAAGAACAACGCAGCATTGGGAATCACTTCAATATTAGACAGGTTTCCCCAATACCCCTGATCCTCCCGGGTAAGTACCACAAATTTGTCAAAACGGCTCACAATCCGTTCATCCTGACGGGTTCTCCACCGGTCAATCCAGCCTAATATTCCTTTCCGTCCATACTGAAGCCGGAAAAATTTGCAATAATGGATTTCCAGCACCTTTTTGCTTCCGTCCTTAATATCAGGAATAAACGATGACTCAGAAGGATACAAAGAGACCACAATATCTGCTTTTTCCCTCATCAGCAAATCCGTAAGCCGCTTGCGATGCAAACGTCGGCGGTGCAAATATCCCCCAATCTTACGAAGTACGTTCTTATCGTTATCAACCGAGTAGTTTATATCCAGATCAACCATCCGTACAGTTTTCGGGAACGGATAAAAAGGCAGCCGGTTATGCTGGTCGGTAGTTACTACCATCACCTCCCACTGAAGCCGTTCAGCCAGATATTTCACCTTGTTATACAGCACCCGTTCCATTCCCCCGGGATTACAGACAGAGTGTATGCAATAGATTATTTTCATGCATTCCAATGAAATTAAAGACAAAAACTATAATAAATTCATTCTGGACTGGACCACATTTATGGCAGAAGCTACAGGTATACATAAAAATGGAGCAAATACTACAAATAAATCCGTAGAAACTTTAATCCAAACACAGCAGTTTAATAGAAATATAGCAATAAACAGAAACTTCACATTTTCAAATTGATTAATACACACCTTACAAACATTTATAAAAAATAAGACAAATGTAAAAAGTCCGATTAGACCAAAGTAAAATATAAAACGAGAATAACCGGCATCTGTATTCATATAAAACCCATAATCAGAAGGACCTATATAATATGGGTCATTCAAACCACTTGCCATATAACCATCTCCAATAATCCAGGTTTTTAAATTATCTGGAAAAATCATACCTTCAGACAACATATTGGTAGAATTCGTTTCAAACTCTCCATATTCAAAATAATTAAAGAAAGCCTCGAAACCAAACCGCAACAAATCTCTTGCTTCAGCACTCATATTATACAAAGCCACACAGACAATAATGCCTGCAGAGAGCACAATTCCTCCTGTCAACAAAAAAGGTTTAAAGGATGCTTTATAAAAATCAGGGGTAGTAAACACAACAAAAATGCCATATGCAATAGCAATAGCAGCTCCCACACTGGCAGTTCTCCCCATCATATTTCCAATCACCAAAATATAAATGAATGAGCACAATAACATAACAAAGAGCCATCGTGATTTTTCACGCTTTACAGATAATAGGATCAGATATACAAGAATAATCAAGACTGCCCCTAAACGACCACCTCCTACATCCAATGCACAACCGATTCCATAAAGACGTTCTTCCACTCCAACTCCCATATACTTTTCACCCGTGATATACGTATCTACTAAGTTACTCAGCCATGGCAGTAAATGTATTAACAACGCCAAAGTACATTGTAATAAAGCAACTCCTAAAAGATAATATCCTACTATTTCCACTGATACTTCTCCATGAATCCTTCTCATCAGACTTACACAAAAATATGCAGCAAACAACCATACCAACATAGATATGACATATCCTAAATAAGAATCATCAGGAGTACCATTTACTGTCATAGAAAGGAAACTACAAAAAGAAACCCCCAATGCACCAATGGAAATATTAAATAATCCCTTTTCAAACGACGTAGTTTTCCCATTAAAATGATCTATTAAATAGGCCAATACCCCCAATACCGCCAACATCATTTTAGTATTTACCATTGGTAAAAATGAAAAGAAAAAAGGGAAAAAAAACAAACTTGTTAAAACTACTGTTATAAAGATTTGGATTGACTTGAACATGATTCACTATTCTATAAAAATTCCACCTCTCAATATTACTTAAACTACCGATAAATCACACCATATACCAGCCGACATATCAACCAATAATGTAATCTGACCGCCCAATACATATGATATCGAGCACACATTTGAACCAGACGACTCCGCAAAGAAACATTCTTATTTTTCAATATAAAACGATTCGCCTCAGGATACCACTCCTGCCACAACTTATACAGAGCTGAATCAGGAGCCATAATCAAAAACGGAAATTTTACTTCCAGCTTCAAAAATGCGATTTCCTGATTATATTTATCTCCATATAAGCTATTAAGGATTTTTTCAATACGCCCGACATTATATTTTAAAGCACATAAATTATCTGTAGATACAGCTCTGGAAATAGCCTGAGTATTCATCTTAACATAATGATAAAATGCTTTCGGCAAATAAGACACCTTTTTCGCATATGCAAAAAGTAAAATCATCGTCATATCTTCTCCCATACCATACCCAGAAGGAAATACAATCTTATAATCAGTATAAAGTGTACGTTTTGCCAATTTATTCCATACATTAAATTTCATACCCCCTCCCAACATAGCCTTCAAAGCTGCTTCAGGAGTGGAAAAAGAAGGCTCATGCATATATCGCTCATTTTTCTCAAAAGTCAGGAACCAGTCACTCCATACAATATCCGCGTCATCTTGTTTTGCCTGATTGTACAAAGCCTCTAAAGCTCCAAGTTCCATAAAGTCATCACTGTCACAATGAAAGACATATTCTCCCGAAGCTATTTCTAACCCGGTATTTCGCGCTGCAGGCAATCCTTTATTTTGATTATGTCTGACAATCTGAATGGAATTCTCCCTCTTAGGATAGCACTTCAATACCGTTTGTAGAATTTCCATACTTTTATCCTTAGAAGCATCGTCAACAAAAATATACTCCACATTGTCAAGCGTCTGCTCCATCAACGAACGGGCACAACGTTCTATAAAACGTTCTACTCCGTATACCGGTATAATCACTGAAACCTTAGGGCTCTGCTGCATGATTCAAAAAATTCAATTTACACAATTAAGTATTCAGTTCAAATATTACAAAGAAATCCAATTCTTTATCAGTAATTTATCAGATGAAAAGTCCTTTACCACTTCTGAATTAAACCACACATGAGGGCAGATTACGATTTTATCCGGATTATTATTCAGAAAAGCTCCCCACCAACTATAAGTGCTATTGGAAATAATATTATGCTTACACAAGCTCATCAGCTGCATATCACAATGACTTCCCCATCCAGACCCCGGATTTCCCATAACCAGTTCATAGTCAAACCACTCAAAGTGTTCTTTTACCCAAGTAGGATTATCTGTAAATACATAAAAGGACGGATTCTCAACGTTTTTCAGAATCATCTCCACTGCTTTTTTATAATAATCGACCTCACAAGTGTTCTGATACCATTTCCTTTCCTGATAATCTTTCCCTTTACGTACATGGATTCCAACAGAATTTTCTTTCAATAAACGAGACTGAAGCCCAAGATTAAACTGACTTTCAAATTCCGGAAACACATAACATGCCCGAATATCGGACTCTACAGCCTCAACTATTGCTGCCGACTGAAAAACTCCCAACACATACGACATCTTATCTTTCGGAGGCAAAGATACATCAAATGCTCCATTCATCTCTATAACCCGTGTGGTAAACGGTAAAAACTTGCGGCGCAATTTTGAAAAAAAATCATGCCCTCCTCCAGCTTTTCTAATTTCTATTTCCGAAGCCTGCTGATATGTAGCCTTAGGAAAAATACGATTCCAAGCTACATCTTCGTGAGCAAGAACCGCAGTATTAAAATAATCCACTGCTACATCATAGCCTTCTTTACGTAAATAGATATAATAGGCATATTGAAACATCCTGTTAGCAAGCCCACAGGCCATATTCACGATTGTTTTCATACTTCAGCAATATTAATTATCTGTTTTTTAGCCCCAATAAAACATTAAAGAGTCTACAAAAAGCAGAATTTACAACGGAATATCTTGCAATCTGCCTCCAAAACCTAATGTAAATATTCAGTTGTCCCACATGCTGATACAATACATAAGAATACTTTTTAAATTGTATATCAAAATCTTGTATCAAATTTCGGTTAACTAAAGAAGAATTTGTAAAATAAGTAATATAGATATCCTTAATATTCGGAAAAATGCGAGCGTCCAGATAAGATTTAACCTCGGGACCAACTGATTGACAAAGTTTATCATATAAAGCAATCATATCCAGCACATACTTTGTACGGTCTGCCATTTTTTTAATCTTTACCTTTGGATCAATAGTCTGCCCGGAACGGCCAACTAAATACCGATAAACAGATTTATTAAAAACCCCTACAGTTTCTACAACAGACATCGGGGCAAAAATCCACTGCTGATCTGTGTAGGAAATACCCTCAGTCTGACGATATCCGATCCTCGGGAGCAGTTCGGCACGATAAGTCACAGCATGCATTTCCATATCCTTAAAACGATCGGTGACACAAACCTCCTTCATTCTCATCAAAGATTTACCCCAATCATAAGAGATATGTTTAAATTCTACCCTGTCTTCATCCACCAAAACAAAATCAGACAGGGCTAAATCTACATCATTTTCACTCAAGAAAGTAATAAATTCATCTAAATGAACTGTATCTACACTGTCATCTGCATCTACCACTTTCACATATTTCGCATTCACCACAGGCAGTGCAGCATTAATACAAGACCCATAGTTTCCGTTCTTCTTGTCTATCACCCTGAAGACATCAGACGCACGTGACACATATTCCTTGGCAATTTCCAAAGATCTGTCTTTGCTCCCATCATTCACGATAATGACCTCAAGTTTATCTCTATTTTTATCGATTAAAAAAGAATCCAAACAATAGGAAAGATACTTTTCCATATTGTAAGTGGGGACTATAATTGACAAGATTTTCTGAGACATCTGTTCTTATTTTATAATGAATCCAGTATTTCTATTATTCTGACGACGTTCACGGAGTACCTCCAATACAATATCCGGAATCAATTTTTTAATACGTGCATGCGGTATCTTACGAGGAGGAACTCGACGATAAGGTGATGGCTGAGCCTCCAATTCAGCCTGTCTGGAAGCAATATCTTTCATTACAGACTGAACAAAACCAGATATTTCTTTCATCTTATCATCTTTATTCCAGCTATCTATACAATACTTGCCGTATTTCTCCAAAATACCCATTCGATCTAATTCTTCACGCTGGGTAAAGAACGCAAAATGAGCCACAATAGCATCTCCGTTCCAGGCATTCGATAACCCTTGCTGCGTAGGATAAATACAAGAAAGATATTCTTCATCATCGCCAGGAACTTCTCCTTTAAATTTCTTCATTTCATCACCAAACCATAATATGGCATTGATAGAAAAGCGTGTCATTCCCATTTCCTTCTTACCTAAATGCAATCGGTCCCAATGCTCTGTTATCAAATAATTATTGATAAACCAATGGTGCAAATCACGCGCAAAACATCCACTTTTCCATAATATAGGATGCGAAGATTCTGCGTTATAATATTGGTCAAGCTGTATCTTGCCATCAAGTTGCAAAAGATAAGTTGACAAGGAATTATTAATTACTAAAGGGCTGACCAGAAAATACTGTGGATAGTCCAAACGGAACTGAATCATTTTTTCAATTAACCCCGGCTCCATCCAAACGACATCATCATCCAGTTTAAAATAGATGGTCTGTTCTTCTACACAAGCTTTATAAAAGGCATTGATACTTGCATTACCATTTACCACTCCATCAGGCTGCCATACCAAGTTTACCACTGGAAACCTACTTGCCATCTGTTTGAAAAACTCGATATCTGCCCCATTGTGCGTATTTACCCAAATATCATAACGGTCTACATAAGGACATGATACAATATACGGTATCAAATACTGCATATACCGACGGCGTCCTGCAGCGGTATTTACTACTACTTTATAACCTTTATACATAAATCAAAAATTAAATTGTTTAAATACCGCCTCAATAATCGGGGCCATATCATAATATTTGTATTCAGCCAGACGTCCGCCAAATATTACATTTTTCTCTTTGTCAGCCAATTCTTTATATTTCTGGTACAGAGAAGAATTCTGACTGTCATTCACTGGATAATAAGGTTCCATTCCCTCTTCCCATTCTACAGAATATTCTTTTGAAATAACGGTTTTAGGATTTTCGTAAACCTCTTGTCCGAAACTTTCAAAGTGTTTGTGCTCAATAATTCGTGTATACGGAATCTCAGCTTCCGTATAATTTACCACCGCATTTCCCTGATAGTTTGCAGTATCTAATATTTCTTCTTCAAACCGAACGGTTCTATATGCTAACTTACCGAAACGATAATCAAAAAATTCATCAATTTTTCCTGTAAATACGATTTTATCAGCAACAGAGCTCCAGTATTCCCTATTTTCAAAGAAATCAACTTCAGTTTTGCATTCGATACCTTCCAGAAGTCCATCAATCAAGCGATTATATCCTCCAATTGGAATTCCTTGATATTTATCATTGAAATAGTTATTATCAAAAACTAAGCGTACAGGAAGACGTTTGATTATAAAAGCTGGTAATTCCGCACATTTTCTCCCCCACTGCTTTTCTGTATATCCCTTAATCAGCCGTTCATAAATATCTTTACCGACCAGCAGTAGAGCCTGTTCCTCCAGATTTCTTGGCGTATCAATCCCTTGCGCTTGCATGTTCTTCATCACTTCCTCTTTCTGCTCCTCGATTTTCTTAATGGCTTGCTCTGGTGTTGTCACTCCCCACATCTGGTAGAAAGTATTCATATTAAAAGGCAAATTATAAAGCCTACCCTTGAAGTTTGCAACAGGTGAATTTGTGTAACGATTAAATTCTACAACCGAATTCACAAAATCCCAAATTCGTTTGTTTGAAGTATGAAAAATATGTGCACCATATTTATGCACATTTATTTCTGCTACATTTTCACAATATATGTTACCACCCAGATGAGTGCGCTTATCAATCACCAGACATTTCTTGCCTTGTCTATGGGCCAAACAAGCAAAAGTTGCTCCATACAGTCCTGAGCCCACAACCAAAAAATCGTATTTTATCATAGTCTTCTTGTTTTAGAAATAAGTTTATATCAACCTAGTGATTACAAATCATTACTTTTATACGATGTATAAAATCTACACCATAATGCCCCAATGTTTTTTCTACAAACTCCATAAAACGTTCTTTATTTGTCTTCCAAGTTCCAGCAAAATAATGTATGGTACGAGTATTGATAGTTAACACCATCCTGTTATGCTCACAATCATAAGGATTAAAATAATCTTTAGGATAAATCCATATATTACCTACATTTTGAATATCTCCCTTTTTCTGCAATCCATGTTCTACTAAAATATCTGTTGTATACTGAACTATGGTTTTTAAATTATGAGTTCCATCTGAGTTTATAAAATGCAAGCATGAATATAAATCAAGTAATTCTTTAATAATCTCATTCTTAGGCTCCAAAGCTAATCCCAAACCAGGTGCAACATACAAAGGTATCTCCTCTTCCGCAATTGTTTCACATCCCATAAAAGCACCCTTTTCCAAGATGTCATCAATGGGTTTTATTACCTCCACATCAGTATCAAAATATATGCCCCCGTAATGATACAATATATAAAATCGCGCATAATCACTTACAAAAGCATATCTCTTTGCTGAGTATGCCTCCTGCGTATAAGGAATCATATTCACATCAAAGTTCTCTTCATTCCATTCTTTTATTTCATAATCAGGAAGATATTTTTTCCACGACTCTATACACTTTTTTGCCGAACGAGGAAGTGCCTTTCGGCCAAACCAGCAATAATGGATAATTTTAGGTATCATCTAATCTTAAATTTATAATTTCATATTCTTTAATAGATACAAATGGTTACAAATAACTTGTATACCCATTTTATGGACTAAAGCAAATAAAATCCGCTGAAACAAAGTCGGTACATGATCATCCATTTTATCATGAACCGCTTTATAAGACATTTTTACAAAATCATCAGACGGGACAAATAAATCCGGGAACTTTCCTTTTACAGCTTTCACCTTTTCATAACAGTAATCTCTATTTGCATGAAAATGAAACCATATTGGAGAATCTGCTATAGCCACTTTATAGGGATGACGGAAACGCTCAATAACTGCATATGGACGTTTATTCTTATCAAAAAACCTGGTAAAAAAAGTGCTCTCTGAAACCTGGAATAAAAGAGTATCACCCTCGCCATTATATGGAGGGTGTACATTATACTTATCAAAAGGAACCGTCCACTCACCATCATAAAATAAATTGACTCCAGAAAAAGAAATTGCAATTTTTCCCTCCTGCAATCTCCATTTTATATATTCACTATATTTATTTTTGAAAAAACCAACCAACCAATCAGGTATCATTTGCAAACAGGGATATCCTAACTTTACAGAGACTCTTCTGTACAATGATATATACATCATAAAAAAATATCCCCAAATAAAATTAAATTTCCATCTCAATTTTACTTTTTTCTGACAAACTTCTCTCCATTTTTCTATTTCATCCGCAAAATACATCTGATCTGGATCAATTTTCATCGCATATTTATAAGTGACTTTAGAAAGAGCATAATTACATTGAGTTGAATGTAATCTTACAGAATCTTCTGGAAGAGATATCGCATATTCAAATTCTTCTTTACTAAGATTGTGCGACAAGACATCATGATTAAAAGGGTAAACTTTTAATTTATCTGGATATTGTTTCACTTTCTCTGCTAATATACGCTCTGTATCATCTGAACAATCATTATATACCACAATCAATTCATCCATTGAGTCAATACACGAATCAATACATGAACTTAAAAACCTTCCTTCATTCTTTGCTCTAATTATTCCAGAAAGCCCATTTTTTAACTTCTGCATAATTTTATACTACATAATTTGGTTGTTATTGTATCATTTACCTAGCTGCAATGTAAAATGAAAGCAGTTATACTCATTAAATAAGCATTACACAATTAAATATGAATTATTTTATACACTTATTTTTAATAAAAGCCATTAATTGTCTTATTCTGAATAAATAGTAATTTCTATAAGTCAATGTATCAATAAGTTTTTTACGCAATATCTTCTCTAATAACTTATCATTAATTGAGAACTCTCTCATTCTATTAATAGTATAATCATATGAATTAACCACATCTTCAACTGCATAGAAAATATTCTTCTTACAAGTTCCTATATTCCTAAGAGTTTCATACATCAATAATGTAGCATAAAACCCTGTAATCGATTTATAATTAAATGTATTTACCAAAGAAAGCATTGCGCTATTACTTCTCAAATGATATTTATATACAGATTCAGTTGTGTAATTAATTTGCCTTTTACAGTTGCATAAGTACTGAATCACAAATAATCGATCTTCACTATAATAAATAGTTTCATCAAACAGTAGTTTACTTTGCTTTATAATAGAGTTTTTATACAACTTTGAGCAAATAAAACAAAGATAGAAATCGGAGCGATACATTAATTTTATAGCATTATCACGATCCATTTGTTTTAATGTTAATGGAAGGTTGGATGTTGATTTACTAATTCCACTGCAATGATTTATCGTATCATAACCAGCCAATACCAAATCTACATTCTCGGATCCACCTTGCACCATATTTATCATAACTTCTAATCCATCAGGCATAAGTTCATCATCTGAATCGACAAAAGTTATCCATTTTCCTTGTGCATACTTCAACCCCACATTTCGAGCAGCACTTACTCCAGCATTTTCTTGATGGAAAACTTTTATTCGGCTATCCTGTTTTACAAATTCATCACAAAGTATGCCTGATTGATCTGTACTACCATCATTTATTAATATAACTTCAAAATTATTGAAGGTCTGTGATAATATACTCTTCAAACAGCTACTAAGATACTGTTCTGTATTATATACTGGAATAATAACAGAAATTAAAGGAAATTCTTGCATAGTTTTTCTCGCCAGAGGCATATAATACCGTATAAAAAGTCATCTAATAACAATCATGTAATTCCTCATACTTATCTTTTTAATTTAGTATGCATCCATAACATTAAGTGACTAAACAAAAATGTTCTATCCAAATAAAGTACCCATTTTGTCAAAAAGAATAAATGGCTTTTCATAATATCTGATTTCATTGTCCTACATAACTCTTTCAAATTATTCAAACAATTAGAATCATTTTCTCTATAAGAATTCAATACTTGTCCGATATAGCCGTCAATTGAGTCTGATACTAATTTATTAAATGAGTCTTTAAATATTTCTGAGAAATTAATATATATAGCTTTATATACCAATAAAATATTTTTCTTTATTGTGTACTTACCTTCCCAATCAGGAACATTATAATAATAACCTATACTCTTTGTACAGGATATCGTATTAATGTAACAAAAATATTTTACGCAAAAGACTTGGTCTTCCCAAAAGTTAAACTGCTCATCAAAGCGTAATGAATATTTATCTATGATTTCTTTTTTAAATAGCTTAACCCATAAGTATCCTAATATTTTGTTCTCATAAAGTTTAATCAATCCATCATTTTTATTTCCATAATAATCAAACCCACAAATAGATTCTTGTAAAGATGTATCAATTAAAGATTTAGAGCATCTAAACGATTGGCACATCAAATCACTGTCATTCATTAAAAGTCCAACAAAATTATCCAACCAAGAAGAATATACAAAATCATCGGAATCACAAAAAGTAATCCATTTCCCTATTGCATTATTAAGTCCTATATTACGTGCAGAACTAACTCCACCATTCTCTTTATGAAAAACTTTTATACGTGAATCTTTAGCAGCATATTCATCACAAATTGTACCTGAGTTGTCTCTGCTTCCATCATCAACCAAAAGTAACTCCCAATCTGTAAATTTTTGATGAACAATACTATCTACACACCTTTTAAGTGTAGATTCAGCATTATATACAGGAACAATTATAGATATTAATGGATTCATATTACTTTTTCAATATTGTGGCCAAAAACTCACTAGCCTGTTTCTGCAACCAGTCCAATTTTCGATGAACTCCCTCAAAATCGATCATATAAAAATTTGATAGATAGTCACTTGATGAGATAATTAATCTATCACTCAATGAAAATAAATCCAAAAGCGAATGAAATCTACTCAATCCCCTTTCCTGATTTCCAAACACAAGAAATTGCTTACGGAATATTATAGAAAAAATACATCCATGAAAGGAATCTGTGAACACAAATTCTGCATCGTCAAAAGATCTCAACCATTGCTCGACAGGCATTTTTATTTGTTTATCCAAAGGAAGATTTTCTTTATGCTCATCTGGACTATCAAGCCAAAATGGAATCAAGTCTTTATCTTTTGCTATTCTATTAACTAAAAATACTTTTTCTGGAGTTTTATCTAAAATATAAACAAGCAAACTACCCTTCGACGGTTCAGTATGCACATTATGGATTAATGCCCTATAATCATCAGCAGAAAGCAACAATGTAGGATCTAGCATTTGTAAAGCTTCCACTCCAAAATATTGACGACAAAGATTTATTCCAGAAGCTTCGCGTACAGAAACCGCATCAAACCTCTTCAAAAGAGATGAACAAACCTTTAATTGTTCTTTAGTATACTCACAGGTATCTACTCCAAAAGAGGCAGCATAAGCTACTCTTTTGATATGAGCACCTTCTAAAAAGGATAAAAAAGCCTGTTCTATGGGTTGAGAATATTCCGGGCGCCAAACCTGATCACTGCCAACAACTATAGCATCCAACTTGTTAGCCAGTGTAGGGCTCCAATGCTCGCATTTTAATTGACGTATATATCGTTTTATGAATCTATCAGTATGCTGACCTACTATTTCATGAGGGGCTAACCAAATATCCACTTTTTTCCCAAATATGTAACGCTTTATTATTCGTTTACAAACTGCCAAAGGATATATAATACAGTAAGAATGCCCATATTGAGGTTTAACCAAAACTCTAGTCTCGTGTCCCATTCGTTGCAATATAGTTTGCAAAGCATAGCACTGCAAAATCCCCCCGTAATTAGTATGTAACGGTAAAGTCAATATAGCTATTCTCATATCTATTTCAATCTTCTATATAAATTACGTAAAATACGAATCAGTAATCTAGAACTGGTTGTATATTGATAAGTTTTCTTCAAGCCTATCTTAGAAAGCAAATCAAAGAACAAAGTTCTATTAACTGGCATCGTTGCAGATGCCATAATCATTGGATTATATTTCACCACGTCGGATAAATCCAACGGATATTTGACAACACTGCTTACTTCATCGGATTGTTTCCATATAATCGGATTGTGAATAAGTATCAATCCACATCCTTTATCATCATCTATTTCCGGCTTCAATTTATCCACTCCCCAACAGTCAGCCAAAGTCAAGTCCCCCTGCAAACTATCTAATTTAGCAGGACAGGCAAAGCAACTGGGGCGCAATGAGAAATCAGATAGAAACGCTCTCATATATAAGTTCTGATAAAATGGAATGGACTCTCTTTCTCCATTTTTATATTCAATAGCTACATGAAAATTTTTCCATCCTTTCTCTTTCGAACGAAAACTTATATTTTGAATTACATCTTTTAATTCCCAAGCCTCTTTAGGAAGAGATTGATTCTTATATATATTCTTCGCCGACCAGGTCAGATATCCTTTCCAGACTGCCGGGCTAGGAACTCCATGACATACCACATCAACCGTAAGAAGATTGTCATATGATTTACGTAAAAAGTTCTTCAAGCCTGCTATCTGACAGGGAGTACCGGTAAACATTACTTTTCTTCCAGCACCTAAAAAAGATTTAGCTTGGTTAAATGTATTCCCCAAATTACTCTGTACATATTTTGAGCCTCTAAAATAAGAAAGTCCTTCTTTATTTTCTGTATAATCGTGTACTACCTCCCAATTTTCATTGAAACGTGCTCCAAAAACAACTCCTCCCTCATCAATTACCTTTTCTGCTATGAAAGTAAAAATTCCTCCGGAAGAACTCTGCAATCTGATTTTTTCATCAGTATTAATCACGGCAAAAACTTCTGGTTCAGTTTTCTTTTTCTTAGGATGCAGTACCGGACAAACTTTTTCACATAAACCGCAGTTAATGCATACTTCAGCATTGACTACAGGATATAGAAAACCTTCTTTATCTGCTGATAAGGTAATGCACTGCTTGGGACAAATGGCATAACATGCACTGCAACCACAACAGGCCGATTTATCTTTAATTTGAATCATGAATCTTCAATTTAGCTTTTAAAGCAAAAAGCTTTGTAAACAGAAACTGACGTTCTCCCTCTGTACATCCTACAAAAACAATACTCAATCCGGAAGTAAGCAAACAAACGATTACTACCGCAATAAATCTTAACCAACCATAGGAAAGTATGGAATGTAACAAACAGGGAAGAATCATAGCCAATAAAGTAACAATTACAACATTAACACATACTTTCCGGACAAATCTCAATGAGGAGAATTTCTCAACCATATGCTCCAGAAAGGCTAAACGCAATACCAAACAGGCCAACGCAACTCCGATCGCAACCAAGTAAACACTTACTGGTGAAAATCCTAACTTCAGGCAAAGATAAGAAAGGGGAAAGTTCATCATCAACATACCTCCCACAGCCAACTGATAGTTACGGATACGTCCTGTAGCATTCTGCAAAGTAATCAATGTATTCGACAAAGCATCTATAATACTTGCAATCAATACTAACCTGACAAAAGTCACTGTATATGAAGGATACTCTCCCAGCCATAGAGCCAGTACAAATTCGGCTTCCAATATCACAGGCAATATAAACACCAACATGATATAATACGAAAAGCGTGAGCCCTGCTCAATCAGACTGTTCATGTAAGTATAATCTTGAGAAGCATATGACTTGGTAATTTGAGGATTTAAGGCAACCATAAAATTCCCGACAAATGATCCTATGGCTGTATTTACAGAAACTGCAATTCCTCTTGCAGCATTGACTATCGGGCCAATAAATACATTCAAGAGGATATTCACTCCCTGATCTCTCAAAAGCGCAGCTGTACAGCCAATAAAATTCCATACTGCAAAAGCTCCCATTTCGGAAAAGCACTTTTTGTAAAATGTCACTTTTAATTTACATTCCGTAAAATGGGAACGGCAATACCACATATAAAATAACTGTAAGGCTATATTTACCGCTACTAACAATGAGGAATAGCAAATCAGCCGGTCTCCCAGGCCAGGAACATAAGCAATAAACAGAACAATCAATAAGCGCAATAAGATATCCAATATTCCTGCATATGCATATACATTCATATGCTCATGGGAAATAATCGTAGCATTAAAAGGTACACTAAGCAAGCTAAAGATAAAAGATATTATAGAAGCATGAAATACCCAATTGGCAGCATACAGTCTGCCTGCCGGAATAGTCATATGAGTATTGAGAAACCATACTCCCAATGATTCTGCTAAAATCACAATCAGTATGGCCAATCCAATATGGATAATTAATGAAGTAGAAAAGACCTTCTGCAATTTCTCCATATCGCCCTTCCCTAACTCATAGGTCAGGAATCTGCCGGTTGAAGCCGATAATGAAGACGATATCATGGAAAACATTGCCACAAAACCGCCTACTACATTATAGATACCATAATCCTCGACTCCCAATGCCTGTAACACCACACGGGAGGTGTACAAGGATACAAGCATACCAAACAGCATGCGCACATACAGCAGCAGGGTATTCTTAGCGATACGCTTCGTATTTTCAGATTTCGACTCCATCGGATTATCTTCCTCCAAAAATTCGTTTCCACAAAGACGGCTTATACTCGTCCATCTCCTTATCCAATTCCTGCAGATAACGGTCGTAACTCCATTTATGAACAACCATTTCATATATCGCTCCCCAATCAGGAAGAGCACCTACGTTCCGGTCGTCAATGAACATGTCTGCCTTCAGCTTACGGCAAGAGCAAGAAGGGTTCTCTTTCGGCGCTTCATCCGGATGATTGGCATTCACCGCATAAAACTCCAAGCCTCTCTTACGGCAATATTCTACCGCTTCCTCCAGTAATTCACCTTCGCGCACTGTCCACAAGATCAATAAATGATGCTTCTCCTGAAGCCGCTTCAATGTATCAATGGCAAAGGGAATTTCCTTACCGATATGCGGATAACGATGTTCAACGATGGTTCCGTCAAAATCTACAGCAATAACCATATATAAGTTGTTCGATTTTAAGTTACAGATTTATATATTCAAAAGTCAGATAGAGAATAAGTATCCGGAAGGTTTTCAAAAGTCTCCTTGTTGATGCCCCCGATGGCAATGGTCATGTTTCCCATAGCAGTAATCAGGCAACGGTCTCTCGATATACGTACCTGATAGCCTTCCATACCTTTCAGGATTCCCGAAGTAATTTTTACCAGGGAATGGCCGGATGCATAATAGTCAACCGGGTGGGACATAAAACGGATCCGATGCGGTTCCACCTGAGAGAGGTTGATAAAGGGCTGCATGACCCGATCAGGAATAACTGCAGGAACTTTGGTACTACAGTCATTGACCAGATATATCCCCGGAAAATACTCTTTCAGGAAGGCCTGTATCCGAGCTATCTCTCCCTGAATGAATACCAGGCCGGAGATAGTAGGATGTTCCTCTTCCCTGACATGGCTCTTCTTCCGTTTGAATACGGTGGTCTTATGGATAAAAACATTAAACTCCTTGCTTATTCTTTCTACGACTGAATCAACGCGAGAGTGATGTACATAAAGATAACACCAGGAAGAAATACCGTCACCCAAAGGACAAAACTCCAATTCCGGATCATTCGTCTGGAATGGTTCGCTATCAACATTGCCCCCACAGGCTATAGAAAAATTTTCTGTACTATCCAGTGACATCGAATTTCTTTCTATTTTATGTACTGAATGAAGTTAGATTCCCCAAACTTCAATTCCTCTCTATCGTTAATCAAATTAAAAGCTCTGCCCATAAGCTTTCTTGTTTTCATCAAAATATCATCCCCGATAATTGTCAGGAATTTCTACAACATCACAAAAATAAGAAATTTTAATTGAACCCAATGATATATATGTTTATTTTTTCAATAAAGATGTTCAATTTAAGAAATTACAAGATAGTCACAAACGGATCATAGTAAAATGGGAAAATCAGAGAAGCAGGAGTATATAAGCCAGAAAATCAAGGTAAAAGATAATAGAGAAAAGGAATGAATGATTCTTTAGAGGAGTTTTGCAAAAAGTAGAAAAGTATATAAACAAAAAAATCCCCGGGGCGTTGACCACTCCGGGGATTCTGAATAAAACGGCGACTAC